>Ga0210003_1000008_pt1 | contig 254786 bp, 254 predicted proteins | sample LantaG_FD_182804 | JGI IMG/M metagenome (GOLD analysis project Ga0210003, IMG submission 182804) | Deep subsurface microbial communities from Baltic Sea to uncover new lineages of life (NeLLi) - Landsort_02402 metaG (SPAdes) (version 2) | ecosystem: Environmental > Aquatic > Marine > Oceanic >... | reverse complement strand
TGAGACTCAAGAGGCACATTCAGGTCCGATGCGATGGCTTTGACCAGTGAAGGGGCCGCGCCGCGGATGCGATCGCCGTCCTTGAACGCCATGGCCGGATATTCGGGGTGACCGGTTGAAATGATCTTGGCGCAATCGTCCGCGGCCATCGCGGCATGCGTGGACAAAGTCAGGGCCACGGCCACGCCTATGCATAACGTTCTCTTCATCTTCGGATCCTTGTTCCGGCAATTCTAGCTTCAAGCCGCTGAGGCTGTCGCCTGATTTAGGGCTTGTCGCGCCTGGCAGTCAGCAAGACGCGGAAGCGGCGCAAGATGCGCAATGCGCTCCTCCCCACCATTTTGCCATGCTTGGCGGTGTAATATGCCCCCACGAATCGCGCGAATCGTTTGAGGGAACGAGCTTTGCTCGGGGGAGAGGCCTGGCCCATGTGGTGCCAGGCTTTTTCTTTGGCCCCGGACGAGAACAAGCTCCAGTCATGGATAAAGCCCCGCGCCCAGGGCCTTCGGCCCTGACGGCGGTGCTTTGTTAAACTGCTTTACCTGCCAGAAGAGCTTGTTAGATTAGGCACATAGGATCAACGCCGAAAGCCGCCGGCTGGGCGAGACTGCGTCGGCTGTTCCCGGCTCGAAAGGTTGAACATCGTGAGTGGGCCGAGCGGCATTGCCCGCACGGCTGCCATGCCTCCGCGTGACGCCAAAGCCATGCGGAGCGAGACCGGCGATAGCGGGGGAAGTGTGCTGGTCCGTGCCGGCGCACCGGCCCTATTGGGGACGCCGGATCCTGGCTCTGCCGGGGCAGCCCAGGGTATCAAGGACAGTGACGCGCTTGCGCGTCCTCCAGCCCATTCCATTTATGGTGCGCTCGATCTCGGCACCAATAATTGCCGTCTCCTCGTCGCCAAACCGTCGCGGCGCGGCTTCGTGGTGGTCGATGCGTTCTCGCGCATCATTCGGCTCGGCGAGGGCGTGCATGGCTCGGGCAGACTGTCCGACGACGCCATGAAGCGGACCATCGGTGCGCTGCGCGTGTGCGCCGACAAGTTGCGCCGGCGGGGGGTGATGCGTTCGCGTCTGATCGCGACGGAGGCCTGCCGCATCGCCACAAACGGTGCCGAATTCATCGACCGGGTGCACAACGAGACCGGTCTCCAGCTTGAGATCGTCGGCCGCGAAACCGAGGCCAAACTCGCGGTGTCGGGCTGCGCTTCGCTGCTGGACCGCAGTTGCGATTGGGCGCTGGTGTTCGATATTGGCGGCGGCAGTTCGGAGCTGATCTGGCTCGATCTCAAACAGTTGGGACGGTCGAGCCGACGAACGCTGAACGACCGCCTCGGCGTTCAAAACTGTATCGCCGCATGGACGTCGCTGCCCATCGGCGTCGTCAGTCTCGCCGAGCGTCACGGCGGGCGCGAGGTCAGCCAAGAGAACTACGAGGCCATGGTGGATGACGTCATGGTGGCGTTGAACGGTTTCGAGTCGCAGTACAGATTTGGCGAGCGGGTGGAGCAGCACCGCGCGCATTTCCTGGGCACGTCCGGCACGGTGACGACGATCTCGGGCATTCATCTCAAGCTGCCGCATTACGAGCGCTCGCGCGTCGATGGCTGCTGGCTCACGGCGGACCAGGTGCGCCGAGTGTCGAACGACCTTATCGCCATGAGCTATGACGAGCGGGTGGCGCAGCCCTGTATCGGGCATGAGCGTGCCGATCTCGTGCTTGCCGGCTGCGCTATTCTCGAAGCGCTGCTCCGCGTGTGGCCCTGTCAGCGCCTGCGCGTGGCCGACCGGGGGCTGCGCGAGGGCATCCTCACCACGTTGATGGCCGAGGATGGGCACGACCGGCGCGCCGACCAGCGCCCGAACCGCAGGCGGCGTGGGAATGGTGGCGGCAAGGCTCATTCCGGGCGCGGCTAGCCGATCCTTATCACGCTTCCTCGATCAAATCTTTGGGCTCGCCCAACGCATGGGCCCGCCGCGACAGGCTCGAGCCGGCATCTCTCGGCAGACGCGCGAAGATGAACGCCGACAATGCTGCTAGCCCCGCGACAAACAGTAAGGCCGGGGGAAAGTCGCTTGCCACCACTTGGTGGGTCTCGCGGCCCATGCGCTCGGCCTCGAGCACAAGCGCGCCGACGGCGACGCCCGCCGACATGGAGAGCTGCTGGGCCACGCTGGCGAAGCTCGTCGCCTTGCTCATCTCCTTCTCGTCGATATCGGCATAGGCGATGGAATTGATGGCGGTGAACTGAAGCGACTTGAAGAAGCCGCCGACCAGTAGCACGCCAAGGATGATTGCGGCGGGCGTCACCGCGGTGAACAAGGCCGACGCGGCGGTGAAGGCGGCCGTGAGCAGCGCGTTCCACACCAGGATGCGCTTGAAGCCGATACGGCGGATGATGCGCGCCGCGGTGGTCTTCATGGCGATGGCGCCGACGGCCGTGGCGAAGGTCAGGAGGCCGGATTGCAGCGGGGTCATGCCGAAGCCGAGCTGGAAGAACAGCGGCAGCAAGAATGGCGATGCGCCGACGCCGATGCGAAACAGGAAACCGCCGGTGACGCTGGCGAAGAACGTGTCGATCTTGAGGAGGCTGAGATCGAGCAGGGGCGCGGGTGTCCGCCCCGCGTGGCGCACATAGAGCGCGACCCCCAAAATACCGACCGCGATCAAGGACAGCACGACTTCGAGGGGGAACAGCCCCTGACCGATCGTGGTGATGCCGAAGGCGAGACCGGCCAAGCCGATACCCGACAGGAAGAAGCCCTTGATATCGAGGGGCGGCACATCCTCCTCGCGGAAGTTCTCGATGTAACGGGAAGCGAGATAGATGCCGAGCAGGCCGATGGGGATGTTGATCCAGAAGATCCAGCGCCACTCGAACACCGTCGTGATGAATCCGCCGAGCGGCGGGCCGATGACCGGGCCCATGAGCGCCGGCACCGTCAGCCAGGCCAGAGCCGAGATCAGCTCCGCCTTGGGCACGGAGCGCAGAATGACAAGACGGCCGACCGGCACCATCATGGCGCCGCCCATGCCCTGGATGACGCGGAACAGCACGAAGTCGCCAAGACCCTGGGCGAAGCCGCAAGCCACCGAGCCGATGGTGAAGACGACGATGGCGGCGCGGAACACGGTCCGCGCGCCGAAACGGTCGGCCATCCAGCCGCTGATCGGAATAAACACGGCGAGCGACAGGAGATAGGAGGTGAGGGCGAGCTTGAGCGCGATCGGGTCCTGGCCCAGATCGGCCGCGATCGCCGGCAGCGACGTGGCGATAATGGTCGAGTCCATGGTTTCCATGAACAAGGCGACCGCAACGATCAGGGTGACGAAATAGCGGGGCATGTGGCAGGTGTTAGAGGAGAGATAGGGTGGACATGGGGCGCGGAGGCCTGTCCGGTCAAGCCGGTGCGGCGATGGGACGTGATTAACACATGGTAAAGTCGACGAAAGGCGCGGGTTCGCGGGGACCTGCGGGCCGGCGCGGGCTCACGGTCCGCGTCAAGACCGCGAAGGGGCGGAAGCTCGCCTCGACCCGCTGGCTCCAACGCCAGCTCAACGATCCGTATGTGGAGGAGGCGAAGCGCCAGGGCTATCGCAGCCGCGCGGCTTTCAAGCTCATTGAGATCGACGACAAGCATCATTTGCTCAAGCCCGGCAGCGTGGTGATCGATCTCGGCGCGGCGCCGGGCGGCTGGAGCCAGGTGGCGGCGGCACGCGTGGGCGCGGTGTCTGGCAAGGGTACGGTGATCGCCGCCGACCTCTCGGAGATTGAGCCGGTCGAGGGCGTCGATTTCATGGTGCTCGATATCAGCGACGCCGAAGCGGAGCCCCGCATCAGGGATGCGCTTCAGGGCGCGCGCGCCGATGTGGTGCTGTCCGACATGGCGGCGTCATCGACCGGCCATCGCCAGACCGACCATTTGCGCGTCATTGCCTTGGCGGAAGCCGCCATCGACATTGCCGAGGATACGCTGAAGCCGGGTGGCGCTTTTCTTGCCAAGGTGCTGCAAGGGGGCGCCGGGCAAGAGCTGGTCACGCGCCTCAAGCAGGGCTTCACCAAGGTCGCCCACATCAAGCCCAAGGCGAGCCGGCAGGACTCGGCGGAAGTCTATGTGCTGGCAACTGGGTTTCGGGGACGGCCCGACGCAGGCTGACCTCCGACGTCATCAATCCGCGTATTCCACATCGTCTTTGTAGAGGTCGTAGGCGTCGGCGTATTCCATGACGCGGGCCACATCGGCGATCAGCGTCTCGTCGTAGCCGGCCCGCCTGAGCAGATGAAAGCCCATCTCCATGCCCGAGGCGATGCCGCCCGCGGTGATGATGCGCCCGGTATCGACCACGCGCGCGCGGGAGATGCGCGCCTTGGGCGCGATCTCGGCCAGCCGGTCGATAGGCACCTTGCCGGCGCCCGAGGCCTCGAGCCGGTCGGGTTCCTTGCGGTTGGTGGCGGGTTTGCCGTCGAGCAGGCCCATGACGCCATAGATCCACGAGCCGGTGCACACGCTTGTAATCAGAGTCTTTTCCGGCAGCGCCCGGATGAAGTCGTGCAGGCGCCCGTTATGCATTTCCTGGCGGGTGCCGAAGCCGCCGGGGATCAGGAACGCGTCCATGTCCGGGGCGTCGGCGAAGCTGTAATTGGGCAGCACGGTGAATCCCGCTTGCGTCTGCACCGGGCGCATCGCGTTGGCGATGAGAAAGGCGTCGAGCTCCGGGTCGAAGCGCCGCGCCACCGAGAATACGCCATAGGGCGCGGCGTAGTCGACGATCTCGGCGTCCTTGAACACATAGATGCCGAGGCGGAAGCCGGGGGTCTTGGGATAGTTGCGATGGGGACTGTCGGTCATGGTCTTGGTCCTTCGTCTGAGCTCGCGCGGAGCCGCGCAACTTCGGCTTCGAGGTCAGCAATGCGTTCTTTCAGCGCGCCGACGGCATCGGCGACGTCCTCGGCGCACAGCATTTGCGGGATGTGTTGCGGGCAATTGGAGTCCCACGCCTCGACCGTGAACAGGATCGCCGCTTCGCCGCGTGCCTTGTATTCGGTGGGCATCAACTGTTCGAGCAAGCTTGGATCGTTCTCGATCACGCGCGCGGTGCCCCAGATCTTCACCCGCCGGCGATTGGCGTAATCCATGAGGAAGATCATGGCGTGCGGGTTCTCGGCGAGATTCCCGGTCGAGATATATTGGCGGTTGCCGGCGAAATCGGCGAAGGCGAGCGTGTAATCGTCGAGCACGCGCAGGAAGCCCGGCGGGCCGCCGCGATGCTGGATGTAAGGCCGGCCGTCCTTGCTCGCGGTGGCGAGGTAGAACGAGCGCATGCCTGCGATGAAGTCCGCAAGATTGGCGTCGATCTTCGTCGCCCAGCCGCCCTTGGCTTCGAGACGCGCATAGGCGTCACGCGAGCCGCGCCGCGTCTGCACGGCTTTGACCGCGGGCGAGAAGGCGACATCTGTGGAGGGGGCGGGCATCGGGGCTAGAGCGCCGGCATGGCGATGAAGCCGGGCAGCGCCTTGATGCGTCCGACCCAGGCTTGGATGGCGGGGTAGGGCGCGAGCGGTACCCCGCCTTCGTGGCCGAGCGCGATATAGGGCATGCAGGCGATGTCGGCGATGGTCGGCCGGCCCAGCGCGAGCCAGTCGTGCGTCTTGAGGTGGCTCTCGATGAGGCCGAGAATGCGGGCCGCGTTCGCGCGCGCGAGGTCGACATCGAGCGTGAAGCCGAATTTGTCGTGGAGGCGGGCGTCGCCAGGCCCCCGCGCGATCTCGTTCTCGGCGACCATGAGCCAGGTGACGACCTCGGCCATACCGGCCGCATCCGTGGGCAGCCAGTTCTCACCGCCATATTTACGGGCGAGGTAGACCAGGATCGCTTGCGAATCCCGCAGCACCACGCCGCCGTCCTCAAGCACGGGAATCTCGCCGAACGGGTTGAGGTCGATGAAGGGGCCCTTTTTGTGCGCACCGCCCATCAGATCGACCGGGGCGAGGTCCAGCTTCAGGCCGAGCAGCGCGCAGAACAGGCGGATCTTGTAGCAATTGCCCGAGGGTTCGAGGTCGTGAAGCTTCAGCGCGGTCATGGGGGTCTCCTTTGGGTTCACGCTCCCATATGCGCCCTTCCCATATCCGGGAGTAGCGTGTAGATACGAGAGTAATTCTTCCATTTTATGGAATAGTCGCGTGGACCGGCTCGCCGCTATCAACGTGTTCGTCGCCATCGCCGAGGCCGGCAGCCTGTCGGCGGCGGGGCGCCGTCTCGGCCTGCCTCTGGCGACCGTCAGCCGAAATCTGTCGGCGCTCGAAGACCATGTTGGCGCGCGCCTTATCACCCGCACCACGCGGCGGCTGGTGCTGACCGAGCCGGGTCTTCAATACCTCGAATCCTGCCGCCGCATCCTGGCCGAGCTGGAGGCCGCGGAACTGCGGCTGGCGGGCGACCAGGCCGAGCCGCAAGGCGAGCTCGCCTTCACCGCGCCGGTGGTGTTCGGCAGGCTGCATGTGTTGCCCGTCGTGGTCGCGTTCCTGGCGGCTCATCCCCGCGTCAGCGCCCGCATGCTTCTCGTCGACCGCATTGTCGATCTTGTGGAGGAGGGGCTCGACCTCAGCGTACGTATCGGACCGCTGCCCGATTCCTCGCTGATTGCCACGCGGGTTGGCGCCACGCGTTATGTCGCCTGCGCCAGTCCCGGCTATCTCGCCAAACGCGGCACGCCGAGCAGCCCGCGAGACCTCACGGACCATGACTGCATCAGCTTCAACATGCTGTCCTTGGCGGAGCGCTGGCGGTTCTATGGTCAGAAGCGTCAGGTGGTGACCGTCCAGCCACGCCTCAGTGTCAATACGGCGGAGGCTGCCATTGACGCCGCGGTGGCCGGGGTCGGCGTCACGCGCGTCATGTCCTATCAGGCCGCTTCCCGTGTGGCGAACGGCTCGCTGCGCCTGATCCTAGAGGATTTCGAGCCCGAAGAGGCTCCGGTCAGCCTCCTTCATAGGGAGGACCGCCTGCCGCAAATCAAAGTACGAAGCTTTGTCGCCTTCGCCGCGCCGCTGTTGCGCAAGGCACTCAGCTCAAGCGAGTGACCGGCTGGCTCGCGTGGCGTTCACGGCTTTGTTTCTCCCAAAGTGCAATGCCTCGGTGCTATCTATTTGCGAGCAGCGCGACGGCGAACAGGGAGCGACACCATGAATGTCGAGGTGGTGAAGGAGTATTACGGCAAGATCCTCAAGGGCTCGAAGGACTTGAAGACCTCGGCCTGCTGCGACGGCGGTGGCGTGCCCGGCTATCTGGAAGCGGCCATCGCCAATGTGCATGAGGAGGTCCGCGCCAAATATTACGGCTGCGGCATCGTCATTCCCGCAGCACTTGAGGGCTGCAACGTGCTCGACCTCGGCTCGGGCTCCGGCCGGGACGTCTATCTGATCTCGCAGCTCGTAGGGGCCGACGGCAACGTGGTCGGTGTCGACATGACCGATGAGCAATTGGCGACCGCCAAGACGCACAAGGATTGGCACATGCAGCAGTTCGGCTATGGGCGGCCGAATGTGCGCTTCCTCAAAGGCTATCTGGAAAAGCTCGATGCGCTCGATCTGGAGCCTTCGACCTTCGATGTCGTGGTGTCGAACTGCGTCATCAATCTCTGCGTCGACAAGCTTGCGGTGCTACGCGGCGCGTATCGCCTGCTGAAGCCGGGCGGCGAGCTCTATTTCGCCGATGTTTATTGCGACCGGCGCCTGCCGGACGAGATCCGCGCCGATCCGCTGCTGTACGGCGAGTGCCTGGGTGGCGCGCTCTATTGGAACGATTTTCTGCCCATGGCGAAGCAAGCGGGCTTCCTCGATCCCCGGCTCGTCACCAGCCGGCCCATCGAGGTCGAGAACGAGGCCATGCGCCAGACGCTCGGCCGGGCGCGGTTCTTCTCGGCCACCTACCGGCTGTTTAAGCTCGATGACCTGGAGCCCGCATGCGAGGATTACGGCCAGGCGGTGATTTATCGCGGCGGCGTGGCCGAGCAGGAACAAGCCTTCGCGCTGGACGAGCATCATCTCATCGAGCGCGGCAAGGTGTTCCCCATATGCGGCAATTCCTGGCGCATGCTGGCCGACACGCGCTTCGCGCCTTACTTCGATTTCGTCGGCGACTTCGCGACCCATTACGGGATCTTCGCCGGCTGCGCCACGCCGGGGACGTCGCTTCCTTTCGACGCGGCAGCGCCGGCGCAAGGGGCCAAGACGCAGTCGAGCTGCTGCTAGGTCGTGTCGCAAATTTGTCATGCCCGCGAAGGCGGGCATCCAGTAAACATCCGTCATTCCGGCGTAAGCCGGAATCCAGGCTGTGACTCCGCGGCGCTCGGTCTGGGCCATGCATATTTTGCTGGATACCGGCGCTCGCCGGTATGACGAAAAGACGGGGGTAGGGGGATGCAATTCGATCTAACGCGGCGGCTCGCGGCCGAGGCGCTCGGCACGTTCTTTCTCGTCATGGCCGTGGTCGGCTCGGGCATCATGGCGCAAAACCTGGCGGACGGAAACGTGGCGCTGGCGCTCCTCTGCAACACCATCGCCACGGGAGCGGTGCTGTTCGTCATCATCACCATCTTCGTCTCGGTGTCGGGCGCCCATTTCAATCCGGCGGTCAGCTTGGTGATGTGGGTCCGCGGCGGTCTCGCGCGCACTGAAACCTTCGCCTATGTCGCCGTGCAGATCGTGGGCGGCTGCCTCGGCGCGATCGCCGCGCATCTGATGTTCGATCTCGATCCCGTGCAATTCTCCCAGACCACGCGCACCGGCACCGGCCAATGGGTGGGCGAATTCATCGCCACGTTCGGGTTGATCGCCACCATTCTCGGCTGCGTGCGCTTCCGTATCGATGCGATCGCGCCGGCCGTGGCGCTCTACATCACGAGCGCCTATTGGTTCACCTCGTCTACCTCCTTCGCCAACCCGGCGGTGACGATTGCCCGGGCGCTCAGCGATACCTTCTCCGGCATCGCGCCACACGACGTGCCGGCCTTCCTTGTGGCGGAAGTGTTGGGGGCGCTCGCCGCCGCGGCGCTTTTCGGCTGGCTGCTCCGGCCCAAAAACACCGTAAAGCCAGGCGAATGACAGGCCGGATGCAATCGGCGGTAGTCTGACAAACATCAGGCTGGTAAGCTCGCTGCAGCCGAGCCATTAGGACGCGCCGAGGCGTCCTCAGGCCGCTGGGTAGGCTGTTTGGAGGACGCAAGGAACACGGCGTGGTGGGTCCGCCGACTCGGAGCTGCCGCATTGCTTGCGGCCCTGGCTGTTTCGCTGGGCGGCGTTGCCGCGCGCGAGAACGCGACCGATCCCGAAAACCGGCAGACGGTCGATAAACGCTACGGCCCCAATCCCGCCCACCGCCTAAGCCCGCAAATCAATCGCATCATCCGCGTCGCGCAGCGCGGCAAAGCCGACGAGGACAAGAAGGGCGGATCGCTCAAGTCCGCGCCGGTGCAGAAGAAGGCCGCGCCGCCCGTTCAGAGGAAAGCACCCGTCGTCAAGAAGAAGGCGCCGGTGGTCAAGAAGAAGGCGCCACCGAAGAAAAAAGCACCGGTGGTCAAAAGGAAGGTGCCACCGAAGAAGAAGGCACCGCCGCCGAAAAAGGAAGCGCCGCCACCTCAGAAGGAAAAGGCTCCACCTCCCAAGAAGGAGGCGCCGCCGGCACCGAAGCCCGCGCCGACGCAAGAGCAGCAGAACGAGGCGTTCTGTACGAAGAACCCGAACAGCCCGAGCTGCAACAAAGAGACGCCGCCATCATCGGAAACGCCGCCGCCGGCGACCGACAAGATCTGCAAGGCGAACCCGAAATATCCCGGTTGCGACAAGCTCAATCAGCCCGATCTCGGCGGCGCAGGCGAGGACGCCGGCGGCGTCGGCAGTGTCTGCGAGCAGAACCCGCAACTGCCGCAATGCCAGGGCGAGCGGCCCGGCGAGAAGGACCCACCGCGGCCATCCGACGAAGATGACGCGCCTCGCGAGCCTCCCTTCCCGCCTGACGGTGACGCGCCGCCGCTACCCGGACCGCCGCCACCGCCTCCACCACCGCCTTCCGACGAGGGCGAGGCGGCCCCGCCCTCGGGACCCACGATTCAAACTGTCACCGAATGCCCAGAGGGACAGAGCCTGGTGAACGCCGCGTGCATTCCGGATGGCTGCGCCGAGGGTGAGTATCGCAGCGCCGACGCCACCTGTGTTGCGGCTTGCCCCGACGGCACAACGCCCTCGACCGCGATAGGAGCGGGTGACGCGTTCTGCCAGCCATCCTGTCCGGAAGGACAGCTTGCCGAATTCACCCGTTGCGTCGACCAATGCGGCCCCGGCTACAGCTATGAGGTGGAGGGGCAGTGTCTGCAATATTGCCCCGAAGGCACGATCACTTTCGAGGGTCAGTGCCTGAGCGAATGTCCGGCAGGCCGATACTTCATCGATGAGCAATGTCTCGCCGAGTGTCCCGAGGGCTGGGCCGGATCTGGCAACACGTGCGTGCAGCAGTGTCCCGATAATACGTACATGAACGGCAATCTTTGTGTGGACGAATGCCCAGAGGGAACCGCACCCGGAACCGCCTTGCTGTACCATTCCGGCAAGTGCGTGCCGACGACATGTCCCGAGGGACAGGTCCTCCAGTCGGAAAGCTGCGCCGACGAATGCGCACCCGGCTACGACTACATGTTTGGCATCCAATGCGTTTACCGCTGCCCTGACGAAACCGCGTTGTATGAGGGACAATGCCTAGAGTCCTGCCCCGAAGGCCGGACCAGCTTCGATGGCAATTGCATCCTCGATTGCCCGGATGGTGAGTACTATTCGGAGGATGATGACTCGTGCAAACCGGAGGTTTGCCAGCCGGGAGAATACAAGGACAACGCCGGCAACTGCGTGACGGAATGTCCTGAAGGCAGCACGCCGCATCCCGGCTTTGGAAACCAACCGCATTGCCAACAGCAGTGCCCGGAGGGGCAGTTCGCCGAATATACTCGGTGTGTCGATCAGTGCAGTTCCGAATACGACATCGTGGCCGACGGCGCCTGCTATTCGGCCTGTCCCGACGGGAAGGTTCAGTCCGGCAATCAGTGTGTCGGCGATTGCCGGGAGGACCAGATTACCTTGCCCAGCGGCCTTTGCGCTCCTAGGTGCCCTTCCGGGCAGGGCTGGTTTAATGGGCAATGCCTCGATCAAAGCAGCTGTCCCGGGCAATACGTCGACTCCGGAAGCGAACAGTCGGGGGTCCAATGTGGAGAGAACTGCGCTGAAGGCGAGGTTGCTCTCCTCGGCAACTGCGTCGTACCGCAGGTCTGTGCCGATCATGGCGGCGTTGTTAGGTATCACCGCTGTGTCGCCCCGTGTCCCGAAGGCGGAGTGCACACAAACCTCGACACCTGTGTAGCGCAATGCCCGGAGGGTCAGGTCGAGTTTGCGGGATTCTGCGTCTCACAAAGCAACTGTCCCGAGGGAGAGGTGCGGGAAATGGGTGGTGGAGGCTGCGTTGATCGCGAGGAATGTTTAGAGAACGTCTTCGCAGTCGAGCGCGAAGGCATGTGCATCGGCATCAGCCCTTGTGTGCAATCCGGTGGCTTATGGACCAACACACAGCAATGTGTCGATCAGTGTCCTGAGGGGAGTACGCAGGTAGGCAGTTTGTGCAGCCTCCAATGCGAGGCAGGGCAATATGAAAGCGGTAGTGAGTGTGTGACGCAGTGTCCTGAGGGACAGTTTGTCATCTCGGGCAAGTATTGCCGGGCGAACTGTCCCGACACGATGCTCGAGGACAATGGATCCTGCCTCTTCTACCCCTCATGTGCCGAGGGTGAGACGCGTTTTGAGGGAGAATGCACGGCAACCGAGGACCTCACGCAAGACGACGTCATGGAGATGTGTCTCGATTCATTGGACCGGGGAGATCTGCCGCCCGACGGCATGGATAATGCGTCTCCTGAAGAGCAGTGCGCTGTTCTGATCGAAGAGGCTTGCGAGGAGGGGCACTATGCCGGAAGTGCGGCGTGCGGCGCTGCGCCACCCGCCGAGGACGGAGAAGCACCAGCGCCCGCGGATGATGAGGCAACACCTCCAGCCGAGGACGGAGAAGCGCCAGCGCCCGCGGATGATGACGCGCCTCCGGCTGAGAACGGTGAAACGCCTCCGCCTGCCGAAGAGATACCACCCACCGACGAGCAAGTGCCGCCTGCAGAAGAGACGGCGCCGGCCGAGGAGGAGTCTCCACCCACCGACGAGCAATTGCCTCCGCCGTCAGAGGAGACTGCTCCGCCCCCTGAGGATGACGAAGCGCCGCCGGCTGCAGAAGATGAAACGGCTCCACCTGCAGATGAGGCCACGCCGCCCGCAGAGGATGAGACGCCGCCTCCTGCAGAGGATGAAGCCACTCCGCCGGAAGATGAGACGCCTCCGCCACCTGAGGAGGACACGACTCCGCCGGATGAGACCGCGCCGCCGCCTGAGGAGGACACGACTCCGCCAGATGAGACCGCGCCACCGCCGCCGACCGATGAAACGGCGCCACCCGACGACACCGCGCCGCCACCGCCAAGCAATGGCGCGCCGCCGCCGGCCGGAACGCCGTCGCCCCCTTCAGGTGGAACGCCGACGCCTGCACCGCCACAAGACACGCAGAAGCCTGCACCGGGCAAGGCGAAGAAGACGACCGAGGCCACAAAGCCGCTGCCGGTCGCGGTGGTCATCGCCATCGACGACTACGACGATGCGAAGGTGAAGGGGGCGCCGCAGGCCATCTCCAACGCCGCGCATATCGTGCGCTTCCTCAAGGACGATCTCGACATGACAGGCGAGCGCATCGTGACCGGCCGCACCGCGACGCTGTCCGACTTCCACGACATCTTCGGCAAGCCCGGTGACACGAAGAGTGAGCTGCGCGATCTCCTGAAGGATACCAAAGCGTCCGAGGTCATCGTCTACTACGCCGGCCGCGCCAGGGCGCTGGACGGCGGGGACGACATGCTGCTGCTGCCGGCCGACGCCGATCCCAAAAAGCCCGAGACCGGCGTACGGCTTTCCGCGCTCTACAACAGTCTCGCTGCCATGGGCATCGAGAAGCTACGCGTCTATCTCGATCCAACCTTCACCGAGAGCAAAGACGTGGTCGAGGTCGACGCCGGCCCGCGGATCGGTCTCTTCGGTCTGTTCACGCCAGGCGGCTGGGTGACGTTATCCGCCGCGAGCGATACGTCGAAGACGAGCGATACCGACCGGCCGCGCAGTCTCTTCACCGAGTCGCTGGTGGCCGGCTTGCGCGGCATTGCCGACACGACCGGCGAGGGCGATGCCGACGGCACTGTGAGCGCGAAGGAACTCCACGACTTCACGCGCGCTCAAGCGGAGGCGGCGGCCAAGCGGGGCGACAAAGTGCCCATGCCGTCTCTCTACGGCAAGCCTGGCGAGCCGCTTAGAGCCTATTAGGCCGCAGGCGCGTGGGTTTCCTGTGCAGAGCGAGGGTAATGCGGCCCCGGGCGGCTTCCCAAGCCCGATCCAAGCTGCTAAAGGAAGCCGCCAATCGGTCCTCGCGTGTTGCACCGCGCAATCACGGCGAGGGGCCTTCAATCAAGAGGTTGGCCGATGCCCGACGGGCAGTCTTCGCAAGATCATTCCCGCTTTCCAGACCGCGCTATGGCGCTGACCTTCGACGACGTTCTGATCCGCCCGGGACCGTCGAACGTGCTCCCCAACGAGGTGAACGTAGCCTCCCGGGTCACACGGTCGATCTCCATCAATGTTCCGATCCTGTCCTCGGCCATGGATACGGTCACCGAGGCGCGCCTCGCCATCGCCATGGCCCAGGCCGGTGGCATTGGTGTCATTCATCGCAACATGGACCCGGAGGCGCAGGCCGCCGAGGTCGCGCAGGTGAAGAAGTTCGAGTCCGGCATGGTGGTCAACCCGGTTACCATCTACCCGGACGCCACCCTTGCCGACGCGCTCAAGATCATGGCTGACTACCGGATCTCCGGCATTCCGGTGGTCGAGCCCGCGGCCAATGGCGGCCGCGACGGCAGGCTGGTCGGCATTCTCACCAACCGCGACGTGCGCTTCGCCACCAATCCGGGTCAGCGCGTGGCCGAGCTGATGACCAAGGAAAAGCTCGTCACGGTCACGGATACCAATGTCGATATGGGCGAGGCCAAGCGGCTGCTCCATCAGCATCGCATTGAGAAGCTGCTGGTGGTCGACGAGGACTATCGCTGCGTCGGGCTGATCACGGTGAAGGACATCGAGAAGGCGCGCGCCCATCCGGATGCGTGCAAGGACGAGCAGGGGCGCTTGCGCGTCGCGGCGGCGACATCCGTTGGCGATTCGGGTTTTGCCCGGGCGGAAGCGCTGATCGACGCCGGGGTCGACCTGGTGGTGGTCGACACGGCGCACGGCCATTCGCAGCTCGTGCTCGACCAGGTGACACGCATCAAGCGCCACTCGAACGAAGTACAAGTGGTGGCCGGCAATGTGGCCACGGCCGACGGCACCAAAGCGCTGATCGACGCCGGCGCCGACGCCATCAAGGTGGGCATCGGACCTGGCTCGATCTGCACGACGCGCATCGTGGCCGGCGTCGGCGTGCCGCAGTTCAGCGCGCTGCTTGAGTCCGTCGAGGTGGCGAAGAAGGCGGACGTGCCGATAATCTCCGACGGCGGCATCCGCTATTCGGGCGATCTGGCTAAGGCACTTGCCGCGGGCGCGGACTGCGTCATGCTCGGCTCGCTGCTTGCCGGCACCGACGAGAGCCCCGGCGAGGTGTTTCTCTATCAGGGGCGCTCATACAAATCCTATCGCGGTATGGGCTCGATCAGCGCCATGGCACGCGGCTCCGCCGACCGCTACTTCCAGCAGGATATCAAGGACACGCTCAAGCTCGTGCCGGAAGGCATCGAGGGCCAGGTGCCCTATAAGGGCCCGGCGGGCAGCGTGCTGCACCAGTTGATCGGAGGCTTGCGCGCTTCCATGGGCTATACGGGCTCGCGCACCATTGCCGACTTCCAGGACCGCACGAAGTTTATCCGCATCTCCACGGCAAGCTTCCGCGAGAGCCACGTGCACGACGTGACCATCACGCGGGAGTCGCCCAACTACCCGCGCGAAGGGTAGGTTTCGGTTTCTGACAAGTCTCGTCATGCCCGGCCTTGTGCCGGGCATCCACGTCTTAGGGTTGCCGCAAGTTAGATCATGGATGGCCACCCGGGTCCGGCTTCGCCGGCCCGGGCCGGGCTCAAGTCAAGCCCGGCCATGACAACGAGGAAATCGTATCAGTTCTACTTGATGCCGAGGGCTCTGACCTGGTCGAAGATGCCCGGCTCGAGACGCTCGGCCATACGGAGATCGGCGCTGCCGTCGGTGGGCTCGCCCTGGCGGCTCTTCACCAGGCCGCGGCCGACGAGCGCGAGCGCGTTGCTGTTCTGAATCTTGAGCGCGGTGTCGAAGTCGGGGGCGGCCTTGTCGAGATCGTCGCTCAGCACGTAGACCCAGCCGCGGTCGATGTAACCGGCGGCACTTTCCGGATCGAGCTTGATGACCTCCGTGTAGTCGGCGATCGACAGATCGTACTCTTTGCGCTTGCGGTAAAGTGCGCCCCGGCTCGAATAGCCGTTGGTCGCTTTCGGATCGAGCTCGATCTTCTTGTTCAAATCGGACAGCGCCTTGTCGTAGTTCTGCTCGTGGCTGTAGACGCGGCCGCGCAGGAGATAATAGTCGCCGTCCTCTCCGTTCAGCTCGATCGCCGTATCGAGGTCCGCGAGCGCCTTATCGTAGTCCTTATTCGCGTCGTGGCCGGCCGCGCGCATGAAGTAGCTGTTGGCACGCTTGGGATCGACGGCGACGGCGGCGTCCATCTCTTTAAGGGCTTCATCGAGGCTGCCGGTGGCGGAGAAACCGAGCGCGCGGACACTGTGGGCGCGGATGAGGAGTGCCTTGTCGTCATTGCCCTTGGCGATGAAGGCTGCGCAGGCATCCAAGACTTCTTTCACGGTGAGCGTGCCATCGAAGCAGGGGTCGATGGGCTTGTCCTCGGCGGCCGCCGGGACGGCCGTGACCAGCACAGCGGCGACGGCGGCGGCGGAAATGAGGGAAAAAGCGCGAACGCGCATGGAAAACCTCCTTGGGAACTCTGGGACTTTTTCTTTGAGGCTAGCTTTAGAAGGGCCTACGGGGGTCCGTCAATTGAACATCCGTCCATGTTTAAGGAGCATTTTGGCAACGAAATGTCGTGTCCGAGCAATGGGATACTCTCGGCTCTACAGGCGGCCATGGGCGGAGTATAAGGGCCCCAGCGGGAACGCGCGCGCGGGTGCGTGCGCGGGGCGAAACACAAGAGGGAGGCCCATGTCATTCGAAGCCATTCTGCTGCCGATGTTCGTTCAGGTTGCGCTGACCTTCGTGCTGTTGTTCTGGACCATCTTCTTGCGGCTCCGGGCCGTGCGGCGCGGTGAGGTCAGCCCGCAGCAGGTCGCGCTCCGCCAGCCCAACTGGCCGCCCCATGTGCAGCAGGTGAGCAATGCCTTCCACAACTCGGTGGAGATGCCCACCCTGTTCTACGTGGTGGTACTGCTCGGGCTGATGTCGAAGACGCTCGACGTGACTGTCTATGTCTTGATGTGGATGTTCGTGCTGTCGCGCGTGGTGCATGCGGTGATCCATGTGACCAGCAACGACCTCCGGCACCGCACACCCATGTTTCTCATCGGCGCCATCGCGCTGGCGCTGATCTGGATCCTCATCGCCGGCCGCATCATCGCCTTCCAGTCCCTCTCATGACGCCAGCGGGGCGGGCGAGCGCCGCCATCGAGGTGCTCACCGATATCGAGCAGCGGAAGCGTCCGGCCTCCGAGGCGCTGAAGGATTGGGGGCTCGGCCACCGGTTCGCGGGCTCCGGAGACCGGGCGGCGATCGGCAATCTCGTGTTCGATTGTCTGCGCAAGCGTGCGTCCACCGCCTACGCCATGGGGGAAGAGACTCCACGCGCGCTGGTCTTGCGCACGCTGGTCACCGATTGGGGGATGACGCCGGACGAAATGTCGGTTTTGTGCGACGGGAGCCGCTTCGCGCCAGCGCCGCTCAGCCCGGCCGAGCGCGCCGGCTTGGAGGTCGCGCTTGCCGAGGATGCGCCGGCGCCGATCCGCGGCGACTATCCGCAATGGCTCGAGGGGGCATTCACGGAAAGCTTCGGCGGCCGCGCGGCGGCGGAAGGGGCGGCCTTGTCCGCGCGTGCGCCGGTCGATCTCAGGGTCAACATGCTGAAAGCGGGCCGCGACAAGGTGCTGAAATCACTGCAGCGTCTCGATGCCGCGCCGTCACCTTTTGCGACTTCAGGCGTGCGCGTCGCGCCACGCGAGGGACCCGCGCGCAGCCCCCATGTGGAGGCGGAAGCAGGCCACGGCAAAGGCTGGTTCGAGGTGCAGGACGAAGGCTCGCAGGTGGCGGCGCTCATGACGGGCGTAGGCCCGCGCCAGCAAGTCATCGATCTTTGCGCGGGCGCGGGCGGCAAGACCCTCGCTCTTGCAGCCCAAATGGAGAATACCGGCCAGCTCTACGCCTATGACTCCGACCGTATGCGCTTGCGGCCCATCTTCGAGCGGCTGAAGCGGGCCGGCGCGCGCAACGTCCAGGTGCTGCCCGCTGGCGAGGTGGGAAGTTTGGCGCCGCTCGAGGGCAAGATGGACTGCGTGGTGATCGATGCGCCCTGCACGGGCTCGGGCGTGTGGCGCCGCCGACCCGACGCCAAGTGGCGGCTGTCGCCGGAAATGCTGGAGGCGCGCTTGGGCGAGCAGGTTACGGTGCTCGATCAGGGGGCGGCGCTGGTCAAGCCCGGCGGGCGGCTCGCCTATATCACCTGCTCGGTGCTGGCGTGTGAGAACCGGGAACAGGTGAGTGCGTTCCTCGCGCGCCATCCGGAGTTCGACGTGGTGCCGTGGCGCGAGGTTTGGGCCGCGACACTGCCTTCGGCGCCGCCCGACTCGGCGGACGGTTCGGACGAGACGTTATTAATGACTCCGCTTAGCCACGGCACGGACGGGTTTTTCGTCGCGGTGCTGCAGCGGAAGGCCTAAGGGCCGAGCGGAATTCGCGATTCCTTTGAATCGCTTGGGGGCCGGGGTTTGCAGACGAGTTGAAAATTTCTCGGGATGGCCCGCGCCGGGAAAAACTTGGCGCGCCAGCCGCAATTCCAGCCGCAAAAAATACCGAGCCCGCCGCCGCTTGCCCACGCATTTGCCGCCATAACACCCTAGCTGTTCCCTTGACCGGTTTCCGGTGATCCTCTTTGAGGACTTCCTTCCATGAAGACTCTGGTTGCTATGCTTGTTGCGTTGGGCCTTGCGGCTCCGTTTGTCTCCACTCCGACTTTTGCCCAGGACTCGTCCGACCAGACGAGCTGTGAAGACCAGGGCGGAATCTGGGACAGCGAGATGGGGACCTGCTCGCCGGCCGAGTAACCCAGCCGTCGCATTGACGTCGAGAAGCCCCGGTTTCCCCGCCGGGGCTTTTTGCTTCTTGGGCGGCCACTACAATGTCAATGTAGGGCCGCCTCGATAAGGGCGAGGCCGTCAGCGGTTTTGGAGCACGCGGCGACCCTCAGCCCCGCCTCGGAGATCAGTCCCTCCATCTCCACTCTGGTCCGCGCCTTGCCGCCTGAGATCGCCATCATATGCAGGTCGAGCATGACCGCGGCGGGGTCGTCGGTGGCGCGCGCCGGCATGAGCCGCTCGACGACGATGAGCTTGGCGCCCGGCTGCATGGCGTCTCGGCAGTTCTCCAAAATCTTTAGTGCCTCCGCGTCGTCATGCTGCTGGAGCACGGAATTCAACAGATAGAAGTCGGCTTCGACGGGGATGGCTTCGCGGATATCGCCGGCCACAAGACCGACGCGGCCCGCGAGGCCATCGGACTGCAGATAGACCCGGGCGCCCGCGAGCGTATGGGGGGCGTCCATCAGAACCCCGCTCAGCTCCGGATGGGCCAAGAGCACGGCGGCAAGGAGCGCGCCATGGCCGCCGCCGATCTCCGCGATGGTCTTGACGCCTGTGAGGTCGAACGCCGCCACGATCGGCGCGGCCTGCGCAAACGTCTCGCCTTCGACATAGGCCTCGAACACGGCGCCTTGCTCCTTGTGATCGCGGCGCCAGTCGGCGACCGGCTTGCCATGGATTTGCTCGAAGGCGGGCGTCCCCGTCTTCACGCACGAGGCGAGATTGGCCCAGGGCTGCCAATATTGCTCGACCACGATCAGCAGCTTCTCGCGCAAGGTCGAGTGGGCATCGGGCGCCAGGGCATGGCCGGCCTTGGTGAGCGCGAAGGTTTCGCCCGGCCGTTCGTCGACGAGACCCAGCGTGGCGAGCCCGCGCAAGGTCCGCAGGAGATGCGGCGGTGACAGTCCAAGCTTTGCGGCCAGCCGTTCCGCCGTCCAGGCTTTTGACCCCATGGTCTCGGGCAGGCCGAGCTTCACGCACGTATAGGCAAGCGCCGCCGCGTGATAGGCCGCGATCTGCTCGCGCAGGCGATCTTCGGCGCTTTCTGGCGGCTCGCTCATGGTTTTTGGCTTTCGCATGGGGGCAATTGCGGCACAAGCAGCCATTGCCGACTCAGGTTCCCTGCTATAACCACCGGCCATGACGGAGACGGACGAAATTATCGCCGAAGACCCTCAAGACCCGGCGCATGACGGCTCCCAAGACCGGGTGCTGATCGTCGATTTCGGCAGCCAAGTCACACAGCTCATCGCCCGGCGCGTGCGCGAAGCGGGCGTCTATTCGGAGATCGTGCCGTTCGATAAGGCCGAAGCGGGCCTCGGCCCCGTCCTGCCCAAGGCTATCATCCTGTCGGGCGGTCCGGCATCGGTGCATGAGAGCGGCACGCCGCAGGCCCCGGCGTCGGTGTTCAGCGCCGGCGTGCCCGTGCTCGGCATCTGCTATGGCGAGCAGGCCATGGTGGCGGCGCTGGGCGGCCAGGTGGAGGCCGGGCATAGCCGCGAATTCGGCCGCGCCGAGCTTCAGATCATCGACGAGACGCCGCTCTTCACAGGCGTGTTCGACGAGGGCGAGCGCGCCCAAGTGTGGATGAGCCATGGCGACCGCGTGACCAAGCTGCCGCCGGGCTTCCGCGCCGTGGGCATCTCCACCGGCGCGCCGTTCGCGGCCATCGCCGACGATTCGCGGAAGCTGTTCGGCGTCCAGTTTCACCCCGAGGTGGTGCACACGCCGAAAGGCGCGGCGCTGCTTGCGAACTTCGTGCGCGAGATCGCGGGCTGTTCCGGCGATTGGAGCATGGCGCAGTTCCGCGAGGCGGAAATCGCGCGCATCCGCGACCAGGTCGACGAGGGCCGCGTGGTGTGCGGGCTGTCGGGCGGCGTGGATTCCGCGGTCGCCGCGCTGCTCATTCATGAAGCCATCGGCGATCAGCTCACCTGCATCTTTGTCGACCACGGCCTGCTGCGCCAGGACGAGGCTCGGCAAGTCGTCGAGCTGTTCCGCGGCCACTACAACATCCCGCTCATTCATGTCGACGCCAGCGAGCGTTTCTTGCGCGCGCTGGACGGCATCTCCGACCCGGAAGCCAAGCGCAAGATCATCGGGCGGCTCTTCGTCGAAGTGTTCGAGGAGCAATCCGAGAAGCTCGAAGACGCCGCGTTCCTGGCCCAAGGCACGCTCTACCCGGACGTGATCGAGAGCGTGTCGGCGACGGGCGGGCCTTCCGTCACCATCAAGTCCCATCATAATGTGGGCGGTCTGCCGGAGACCATGAAGCTGAAACTGGTCGAGCCGTTGCGCGCGCTGTTCAAGGACGAGGTGCGCAAGCTCGGCCGCGAGCTCGGTCTCCCCGAGGTCTTTGTCGGGCGGCATCCCTTCCCGGGGCCGGGGCTCGCCATCCGTATTCCCGGCGAGATCACGGAAGAGAAGCTCGAGATCCTGCGCCAGGCCGACGCAATCTATCTCGAGGAGATCCGCAAGGCGGGCCTCTACGACACGATCTGGCAGGCCTTTGCCGTGCTGCTCCCGGTGCGCACCGTGGGCGTGATGGGCGATGCGCGCACTTACGACTTCGTCTGCGCGCTGCGCGCCGTCACCTCGACCGACGGCATGACGGCGGACTATTACGACTTCTCCCACGACTTTTTGGGCCATGCGGCGCGGCGCATCATCAACGAGGTGCGCGGCATCAACCGCGTGGTCTACGACATCACCTCGAAGCCTCCCGGCACCATCGAGTGGGAGTAGCCCGCCGAGTTCAAGCCGTGGCCGTCACGTCTCCGGCTGCCCGGTCGGGTGGCCGGCCCGCTTGAGACGCACGATCGCCCCGTCGAGCGCCTGCAGGAAGGCCGAGCGGTCAGCCTTCGAGAACGGCCGCGGGCCGCCCGTGATCTCGCCCGCCGAGCGGAGATCGGTCATCAGATCGCGAATGGCGAGGGTCATGCCGATGGAAGCGTCGGTGAAGGCTTTGCCGTTCGGCGCGATGGCCTCGGCTTTCGCAGTGACGGCGCGATGGGCGAGGGGCACATCATTTGTCACCACGATCACGCCGGGGCGGGCCCGCTCCGCGATCCAATCATCGGCAACGTCGAGGCCCTGATCGACGATCACGCGCTCGATGTTCGCGTCCTTCGGCAGCATCATATAGTCGTTGGAAACGACGATGGTCTTGACCGCGTATCTTGCGGCGACCCGAAAAACCTCGTCTTTTACAGGACAGGCATCGGCATCGACGAGGATCAGGATGGGTTCGAGCATGGCTGGATGTTTAGCAGCCGCGCCCCTGCAACAGCAACGAGGTGCGCGGTATCAACCGCGTGATCTACGACATCACCTCGAAGCCGCCCGGGACGATTGAGTGGGAGTAGGGGGCGTTTGCCGATCACGTTAGCTAGTGACCCAAGCGGACTGGCCCCGACATTGATCAACGCGTTAGCGGAGAGAGCGAGCGCAGCGCCGCCACGAGCGAGTTGATTGAGGTCAACGTGCGCAGCCAGCGGGACCTTTATGCCTAACTTCAAGACGCTGACCCTAAGGCCTAGGAGAACTCGATGACACAAGTGCCCCAGAATAATCGCCTGCTCCCATGGTATATCGGAATCGTTCTCGTTCTCGCTGCCGTGGTTTTTGTGGGCTACCGGATGTGGGCAGGGGCCTGCCCCGCGCCCACGATCATCGAGATCGGCGTGCTCACCGTCATTCCGGTCGTGTACCTCACCTTGATGTACCTCACTTTCATCAGCCAGAAGTAAGCGCCAGAGGGGCCGACAGGGTCGAGCCCGACATGTCGAGCAGGGTTCCTCGACAATGTTTCAAGGAAGGGACTAAGCCGTTATGCCAATCTGGTTGGTAAGAGCGACGTGGACCGCGGACGAAGCCGAGGCCAGCGAGCAATGGGCCGTGAACGCCGACACGGCGCATCATGCGGTGGAGGCGGTCACGACGCATATTCGCTTCCAACCGCATCACGTTGAAGCGAGAGTCTGCTCAACGGAGGTGGCCGATGAGGTACGCGCGCGCGACTTGCTGCCGGGCAAGGCGCGGCGGCTTCCACAGTGATCTCGGTTGATCACAAGCGAGATCAGTGACTCTGCAAGCCAAAAGCCAGGCACTAACCGGTGGCAAAAATACACGCATATTGAGAGGACGCTCATGACCGACACCAAAGACTATGGCCCCGCCCCGTATGTCGTGGATATTGAGAAGGACACGCTCGACAATTCCAACTTTCGCACCACGCGCTGGACCGGCAAGAACATCCAAATGACGCTGATGTCCATCCCGGTGGGCGGTGATATCGGGTTGGAGGTCCACGAAACCCATGATCAATTCCTGCGGCTCGAGCAGGGGACGGGCCGGGTTCAGATGGGGCCGACCAAGGATCAGTTGAGCTTTGAGCGTGAAGTCCGTGCGGACTGGGCCGTGTTCGTGCCTGCCGGCACTTGGCACAACATCACCAATATCGGCGACGAGGCGATAAAGCTTTATGCGATCTATGGCCCACCGGATCACCTCCACGGCACCGTGCATGCGACTCAAGCCGACGCGGAAAACGATCCGAACGAACATTGAATGACAAAAGCCGTCCCGAAGGCGCTGCTAGCAGGCAACTAACCGGTCACGCCGCTTCCGGGCGAGCCTTGGCATGATCGCGTGGGAGTAGGGCTTCTAGACATGCTCTCTTGTTCGCCCTACATGAGCCAATTCGTGCAGGAGCATTCCGAGGAGAGCAAGGACCATGATCAAGGTCAGCGTGTTTTACCCCAACGAGCCGGGGGCGAGGTTCGATCACGCCTATTATGCCGAGAAGCACATGCCCATGGTGGCAGCGAAGATGGGCGATGCCTGCCTCCGCTATACCGTCGATAAGGGTATCGCGGGCGGCGAGCCCGACAGCAAGCCGACTTATGTCGGGATGTGTCACATCTTCTGCGACTCGATTGAAAGCTTCCAGGCGGGCTTCGGTCCTCATGCCGAAGAGATCATGGCGGACATTCCGAACTACACGGATCTCGCCCCCGTCATCCAGATCAGCGACGTCGTCGTCGACTGATCCGAAACAGACCTCACGCCTTATCCGACCGGGTCACGGAGACCTGGACATCCATGCCGAGAAAGGCCGCACCGTCATGGCCATAGGTGCCGCTCACCGGCACCGCTTGGGCCGGGGTTCGGGTGGTCGCCACACGCACCAGGTTGCGGCCTGCCACGATGCGGTTGGTCGGGTCGAACTCGATCCAGCCCGCCCCCGGAATGAGGATGTCCGCCCAGGCATGTGTCGATCCGCCCCCGCTCAGCGCGCCCTCTTGGCCCGCGTCGCTGCCGGGGTTGTGAAGATAGCCGGTGACGAAGCGCGCGGCGAAACCAAGGGAGCGGGCCGCCTCCATAAATAGAAAGGCGAAGTCCCGGCAGGTGCCGCTGGCCGTCGCGATCGTTTCGGCGGGGGATTGCACACCGTGCGCCGTGCGGCGGCGATAGGTAAAGCTCTCGTGGATGGCGGTGCCGAGAAGGTCGAGGACCTGCAGGCTTCGGTTGGGCAGTTCGGGGATCATCGCCGAGATCCAACGCTCCACCGCGGGAGCGTCCTGCGGACAATGGATTGTTAGGAGCGGTCCTAGATCGATGCTATCGTCGGTGTCATAGCAGAACGGATAGTCACTCGCGTGGCGTTCGATCCTGGTCACTGGCTCGTCGAGACCGTAGCGGCGCAGCTCCAGCCTGCTCGCGATGACCAATTCGTCAGCCTCTTCGTGGAACGTAAGCAGCGCCACCGAGTTGCCGAAGGTATCAAACGCCCAATGGACATCGGCCCCTGGCGTGACGACCAGGCTGGAGTCCAAAATGCGCATGTCGTGGCCGTCGCGCGGGCGGATCATCAGACGATGCACACCGAACGTTACGGGCCGATCGTAGGTGTAGCGGGTCCGGTGATCGATCTGGAGCGTTCTCATCGTGAGGCGACGTGCAAAGGGGACTCTCCTTAAGCGGTGTTGTTGCTTGGGATCGGTCTCGGTGGTTTGCGGGCTGGAGTTCGGAGCGCCCGGTGATCTTGTGGGTTGCCCGCTCAACGGCAATGACCCTACGCGCTGCTAGGAAAGGCGACTATGCATATTCGCATTGGATTCGAAATTATCGTTGAGTGTACGGCTCCAACGCCATTCTTATTGGCGCTTTTGCCGCACTCTTCCTATGGCGGCCGCGTCATCGGCTCCGACCGGATTCGGACCGAGCCGGAGATGCCGCTCGAAGACTATCTCGACCCCTTTGGCAATCGCCGCACGCGTCTCGTCGCGCCCGTTGGCCGCTTGAAGCTCTGGACCGATTGCGTCGTCGAGGACGAGGGCGTGCCGGATCCCTTCGACTGGAACGCGCGCCAGCATGAGGTCGCGGAGTTGCCGTCCGAGACGCTGACTTATCTGACCGCAAGCCGCTATTGCGAATCCGACGAACTGGTCGAGCAGGCCTGGGCGCTGTTCGGTGAAACGCCCCCCGGCTGGGAGCGAGTCCAGGCAATCTGCAACTGGGTGCACAACCACCTGACCTTCGGATACCATTTCGGGCGTCCGACCAAGACGGCCGTCGACGTGCTGCGGGAACGCACCGGCGTATGCCGCGACTTTGCCATACTCTCGATTGCCCTGTGTCGTGCCATGAACATCCCGGCGCGCTACGCCAGCGGATATCTAGGGGATATCGGCGTCCCTCCGTCCGGCGCCGGCGACTTCTCCGCCTGGTTCGAGGCGTACTTGGAGAACCGCTGGTATACGTTCGACGCCCGCCACAACACGCCACGGATCGGCCGCGTGCTCATGGTGCGTGGCCGCGACGCCGCCGACGTTGCCATGGTCACCTCCTTCGGCAACTACGACCTGGAGTTCTTCCGCGTTTGGACCGACGAACTCGCCGGCCCGGCATCCGACGAGGCTCTCCTCGAGGTCCTTCAGACGCGTCCCGACGCACCCGCTTTGACCTTGGCCTCCAGCGCAAGCAGGCGAGCCTCTATGCTCCCTGAGCTGGCGCCCGGCACTTAGCGGACGCGCGGTGATGCTTCGCGATCAAACCTACCGTAGCGAGCCGGGCCCGGCCGCCGCTGTTTAGGTCCGATTAAGCACTCCGGCCTAACGTCTCAGATTAGACAATAATTTTCCTGATGATCGAAGCCGATGGGGGCGCCTGCAAGGGCTTGCGCGTTTGGGGCGCCCGAAAACCGGATCGATTAGGAGATTCGATCCTATGAGGGTGACGTCTCTCATTCTGGCGATTGCTGGCGTCGTGCTCGCCGCCGCCTTGCCGGGCATGCCCCGCGCCTGTGCGGAGGAGCTGCCGTGGCATCTTTCGCCCGTTCCGGCCGCGCCGGCCAAGCCGGGCCCTCCGGGCGTGCCGGCCTGGCTCCAGGCCCATGTCGGCGACGGCGACGGTCAAATCTCAAGCCTGGTGTTGCAGCGCGCGCGCGGGTTCCACCTGCAGAAGGCGCGCGAAGGCGCGGTCGCCAACCCCTGCTACTTTGCGTTTGACGCGACGCGGCCTGCAGTTTCCGGGCGCCGGTTCTATGTCATCTGCGAAGCCAACAGGACGTTCCGCGCGGTCCCGTCGGGCCACGGCAGCGGCCGCAATCTGGACGGCATCGCGGATCTCTCGAACGGCGTGCGCTGCGCGAAGAACTTCTCCAATGCGGAGGATTCCAAGCTGACCACCGGCGGCGGCTATGTGACGGCCGAGACCCGGACATCGTTCAAAGGTTACTATCGCGCGGGCGGGTCCTACGAGCCGTTGGTGCGCTCGTTCTTGCAGTTCGAGGGTGAGGGCGTCACCGCGAACGCCCGGAAGCGCGCCATCGGCGGTCATCCGGGCGTGATCGTGTCGTGGATTTGCCGGATGAAATTCCCGACCAGCCCCTACGCGGACGAGGACGGCTACGTGCCCTACGGCAAGCTGATCGACTACGGCGACGGGCGCAGCAATGGCTGCACCAGCTGGCCCCTGTCGGTCTCCGATAAGATTTTGGCGTTGGCGGAGAACAAGCCGACGACGGTCTACGTCTACCCCGAAGCGCGCGACATCGTGGCCGTGGGGCGCGCGGTGAAGGCCGGCCAGTCGCCGGCGCGCGCAGGGCTCTATTGGAATACGTCCTGTTTGCAGGAGATCGGCGCGCCGAACTTTTGGCCGCGGGAGACCGTCGAGCCGGCCCTCGTTCAGTATAAAGAGGACCACAAGCCGGCGAAGCCGCGGCCCTTGCCGATCTGCAAGAGACCGTGAGACTGATCCCCGGGCTCTCCTTTGTGCGCTCCCGCTTCGCGCGCCACGAAGGTTTCGGCTTATCAGCACGCCGACGGGAGACTTGATCCGGTGCAGGTAAGGTTGTTTCTGCTAAACCTCGTCATCGTTATGATCGCCGCCGTGCCGGGATCCACCCCGTCTTTTGCGGTGGAGCCGCCGCCGGAGCCGCCGCCGGAGCCGCCGGCCTGGCTGAAAGCCCATGTCGGCACAGGCGACGGTCAGATCGCGCCCGTGGTGTTGCAGCGGGCGCGGGCGCTTTACCTGAATACGCCGCGCGAGGGCGCGGTCAGTAATCCCTGCTATTTCGCCATGGACGCAACACGCCCCGCCGGTCTCGGGCGGCGGTTCTATATCATCTGCGAAGCCGACAAGACGTTTCGCGCGATCTCGTCGGGTCACGGCAATGGCCGTAAGTTGAGCGGCGCGAATTTCGCAAACGGCATTCGCTGCGCCAAGAATTTCAGCAATGCGGAGGGGTCCAAGCTGACGACGGGCGGCGCCTATGTCACCGCCGAGACCCGACCGTCGTTCAAGGGCTATTACCGCTCGGGCGGGAAACGCGTGCCGTTTGTCCGCTCATTCTTGCAATTCGAGGGGGAGGGCGACACCGCCAACGCCAGAGAGCGCGCCATCGGCGGACATCCGGCCGTGTTGCTGCGGGCGCAGTGCCGTTACAAGGATCCGAAGAGCCCCTACGCGAATAAAGAGGGCTACGTTCCTTACGGCAGACTGGTGAACTACAGCGCCGGGCGCAGCAATGGCTGTACCAGCTGGACGCCGGCGGACTCCGAGAAGATTTTTTCAATCGTTAAAGACACGCCGACGACGCTCTACATCTATCCGGACTCGCGCGACATCGACGCCGTCGCCCAAGCCGTGAAGGCGGGCAAGTCCCCGTCGCGCTTAGGACTCTATTGGAACGCGTCGTGCTTGCGAGAAATCCGCGCTCCGAAATTTTGGACGCAAGAAACCCTCGATCCCGTCATCGCGAAATACCGGAAGGATCATCCGCCAGGGCCATACCGGCCCTTGCCGATTTGCAAGTGACAGTGAATCCGGGTGGGCTTAGCCGCCTTAGTGCAACAGGTCGCCGACCGCCGACATCATGGGGCAGCCGAGCGTCTTCTCGAAGGCCTCGATCAGATCCTGCCGGTTCTCGGCGGTGATGTAGAGGCCGCCGGTTTCCTCGGCGAGACATTGCGCATCGAGGTAGCTCTGTGCGCCGGTCCATCGGTAACCCCTGAGCTGATAGCCGATGACATGCACGGTGAGTGCCCGGCCGGTCGCCTTGATCACTTTGCCCAGGTCGCAAGGCGCGCCGCCGCAGGTTTCCTCGCCGTCCGTCAGCACGACGATGACGCCCGGCTTCGACTCGGAGTCCAGCGCCGCTGCGGCCACCTTCACCGCTCCCACGAGGGGTGTCTTGCCGGCAGGATTGATCGCGTTCACCACGCTCATGATCTGGTCGGTGGCGTTCCACATCGGCTCGAAGTCCAGCTCGACATTGCATTGGTTGTAAGGTCCCGGACCGTAGGTGATGAGCCCGATCTTGCGGAACTTCGCGGCCTGCGGCAGCACCTGCGCCAGGGCTTTGCGGACTTCGTCGATGCGCGTAATAGCGCTGAATAGGCCTTGGACCGTATTGCCGGACATGGACCCCGAGGCATCGAAGACGATCATCGCGTCCTCGGTGCAGTGCGCCCGGGCATCATCCACCGCTTGCGCGGCGGCCGATCCTGCGAGGAGCGCGATGACCGCGAACGCGGCGGAGCACACGGAACGCGATGGGCTGTTCATGCTCCACCTTAGCCTAGAGCGCGAATCCTTACGAGGCGGCTCTTGAGCAGATCGGGTCCCAATGCCGTGATGTCGAGGCTCCGCGGCACAGCGCGCGGACTTGCTGCCACGCTTGACCGCGACTTTTCCCATGTGCGGCAACGGCTTTCCTGTCCATAACCGCAACTTTGCTCTCCACGATCAAGCCCCTGGGCCAGGCCGACATAGAGGGTCTTCAGCATCCCGCCATTTAGGGGCTGGAAGGTTACTCTCCGGTAAGAGGGGCGGCGACTTCTGCGGCGGGCGGCGGGCGGCGGAAAGTCCAACATGCAGCAAATCTGGGTCGGCCAGCGGCCGCATCGCGCTGGTATTTAGGGCTTCGTTTACGCCAGTTCCCTAGGGTTTCCGCCAAGAAGTGGGGATGTCCGGGGAGCGTATCGTGGGTCTTTCAGCAGAAACCATCGTCATCGGTGCGGGGCCGGCGGGCCTCACCACCGCCTATCGGCTTGCGAAAGACGGCCGCAGCGTCCTCGTGCTGGAGGCCGACCCCGAATATGTCGGCGGCATCAGCCGCACCGTGAACCATAACGGGTTCCTGTTCGACATCGGCGGCCACCGCTTCTTCTCCAAGTCGAAAGAGATCGTCGACCTGTGGAACGAGATCCTTCCTGACGATTTCATCGAACGGCCGCGCCTGTCGCGCATCTATTACCGCGGTAAGTTCTTCTCCTATCCGCTCAAAGCCTTCGAGGCGTTCCGCAAGCTCGGTCCCGTCGAGAGCCTGGCCTGCGTCTTGTCCTACGCGAAGGCGCGGCTCTCACCGATCAAGGATCCGAAGACATTTCATGAGTGGGTGCGCAACCAGTTCGGCGAGCGCCTGTTCTCCGTCTTCTTCAAGACCTACACCGAGAAGGTGTGGGGCATGTCATGCGACGAGATTTCGGCGGACTGGGCGGCGCAGCGCATCAAGGGGCTGAACCTGCGCGCCGCCGTGCTGGATGGCGTGCGCCGCTCGCTGGGACGCTCGGCCAAAGGCGGCGCGACGGCCAAGACACTGATCGAATCCTTCCGCTATCCGCGGCGCGGCCCCGGCATGATGTGGGATGCCTGCGCCCGCAAGATCGCCGAGAATGGCGGGCGCGTGCGTATGGGCCGCAAGGTAGAGAAGCTGCATTGGGACGAGACTTCGCGCTTATGGACCATCGAGGCTGTGAAGCGCGACGGCACGCGCGAGAGCTATACGGCGAAGGACGTGGTGTCGTCGGCGTCGGTGCGCGATCTCGTCCGGTCGATTTCGCCTTCGCCCATTTCGATACTGCACGCGCGGGAGCTCCGCTATCGCGACTTCCTCACCGTCGTGCTCATGGGCAAGTCGAATGTCGAGCTGGAAGACAATTGGGTCTATATCCACGACCCGGCCGTGACGGTGGGGCGAGTGCAGAATTTCCGGTCCTGGTCGCCGGAGCTGATCCCCGACGACACGTCCACGAGCCTCGGTCTCGAATATTTCTGCTTCGAGGGCGACGGGCTGTGGGCCGCGAGCGACGACGATCTGATCAAGCTCGCCATGAAGGAAATCGACCGTATCGGGTTGATGCGGCCCGCGGACATCTTCGATGCCTGCGTCGTGCGTCAGCCGAAGGCCTACCCCGTCTATGACGACGCTTACGCCGAGAATGTCGCCATGGTGCGCCGGGACCTCGCGATGCACTACCCGACGCTGCATCTCGTCGGGCGCAACGGCATGCACAAATACAACAATCAGGACCACGCGATGATGACCGGGCTCCTCACCGCGCTCAATATCGAGGCGGGCAAGCCGCTTTACGATGTGTGGCAGGTGAACGAGGACGCCGAGTATCACGAGGCCGGACCGTCCGGTGTCGAGGCTGCCTTAGGAAGCGAGCGGCTGGTGCCGCGTAAGGTGGCGCAAGTCGCATGAGCCTGGAGAGCGAGCGGCAGCGCGCGATGTTCGCAGTGTCCCGAAATTCGTCTTTCGCCAGCCTATGGAGCGGTCAGCTCCGTCAGTTCATGCTTTACGGCGCGATCAGCGTGGCCGCGCTCGCGGTCGACTATGGCCTTCTGATCTTCCTCACCGAGACCGTCGGGTTCTACTACCTGGTCTCGGCGACGATCAGCTTCATGGCGGGCATGCTGCTCGTCTACGTCGTGAGCGTCTCATACATCTTCGATGAGCGGCGGCTCGGCAACCGCTCCCTCGAACTGACCAGCTTCGTCGCGATCGGTGTGGCGGGTCTCATGCTAAACGCACTCCTGCTGTGGGCCATTACGTCAGGTACGCCGCTCGGCTATCAGCTCGCCAAGCTGCCGACGGCGGGGATCGTCTTCCTCTTCAACTATCTCGCCCGGCGCAATTTGTTGTTCTCGTCCGAACGCTCCTCCAAGCCCACGACGTTGGGCCACCTCGTCCGGCCCCGCCGGGCGGTCTGGTACTCGCGCAGCGCTTCTGCCACCGAGGTCGAGCGCTCCACGGTCCTGATGAGTGCCTTGGCGGCAGTCGGCGTGGTCGGTCTTTGGCTCCTGATGCATCCGTACGAGGGCATCATCCACGACGCGCGTCTCTATGTCGGCCATGTCTTGGCGGCGTCGGATCCGAATGGCGTGGGCCAAGACATCATGTTCGTCCTGGACGGGCAGTTCGGGTTTACCGTCTTTCCAGCTCTGCTCGCAGGGGCGATCGATACGTTCGGGGTTTCGCTTGGGTCCAAGCTCATCAGCCTCGCCGGGCTGCTGGCGTGGATCGGTGCTCTGGCGTGTTTGGCCGCTTCAATGGTGCGGGGGCGGGAACTGCTGGCGATCATGCTCTTCGTGGTCGTCTTGCCGGCGAGCTATGGCGGCTTCCATGTCTTTCAGTACGCGGAAGCCATGGCGACGCCGCGGGTGTTCTCGGAGGCGGGGGTGCTTCTCGCATTCGCCTTGTTGTGCCAAGGGCGCAAGTCTTGGGCGCTCTTACCGCTGGTCATTGCTGCGCTGCTCCATCCCATCATGGCGCTGCCGGGGCTTGGGGTCTGGGCGTGGCTTATGTTGTTCGATCCCGAGGAGAGGGTGGTTCCACTCAAGGCCGGTCTTGTGATTGCGGGGATTGGCGCGGCGGCACTCCTTTTGGCTGCGGCGTTTCAGGGGCCGCTTGTCGAGCGGCTCTTTTTGGCGGTCGACCCCGGCCTTAGTGAAATCCTGTTGGCACGGACCCCCGATCTGTTTCCCGCGCGATGGCCCGTGCAGGATTGGAGCCGGATCGTTGTGCAAATGGCGACGCTTGCGATCGCCACGCGGATTGTCGAGGGCCGCGTGCGGTCCTTGTTCATCGCGACGCTGATCATCGGCGTTGGCGGCCTTGTGTCGGCGCATGTCTTGGGAAGCCTTCTCGGTTCGCTGCTCGCGATCCAGGCGCAGCTGTGGCGGTCCGTCTGGGTGGTCGCCGTGTTGTCTGGCGCCGCGCTCGCGATCTGCGGGGTGCGGCTGTGGAAGCAGGGCGGAAACGCACAGATCACGCTCGGCAGTCTCATCGTCGCCTGGCTCAGCGCCGAGACGCCCGAGCTTGCGCTGCCGGCGGTGCTTGTCGCGATGATCTTCGCATTCTGGCCGCGCGCACGAGACTTGCGCATCAACCCGAATCTGATGTTCGCGCTCTGGGGCTTCGTATACTGCTACGCGCTTTTGATTTTCGGCATGCGCCTTTATGGTCTCGTGTCGTTTGCAGCCGGTGCGCCGGACGGAAGCCCGCACCTTGTCTCGCTTCTCAGCATGCTCGGGGTCTTGGCTGTGCCGATTTGTGCGCTGGCCCTCGCCTATGCTCTGTCAAATCCGCCGGAGCGGCGGCTGGTTCTCCCGCTTGCTGCGTCGGTCGTCCTAGGCTTGCTCGCCTTGGTTTTCTGGGATGTGCGAAGCGAGAGGACTGTCGTCGCCGACCAAGCCTCCGGCGATCCGGTACTGCAGGCGCGGTTGTCGAGCCGGCCCGGCGACGTGCTGTGGCTCGATGGCCGCTTCGAAACCTGGAGCTTGGCGGGGCGTCCTAACTGGATCAGCACCCTGCAGGGCTCCAGCTCGGTATTCTCTCGGCCGTTGGCGGATATCTGGGACAGGCGATCGCGCTTCTTAACGGACCTTGGCGTGGTTGATCACCGCCTGCGCACGCCCTTCGCGGTCGAGGGCCTTACGACCAATGACGAGCCGAGCCTTCGCGACCTCACCGATGCAAAACTCGCCCGGCTTTGCGCTTTGCCGGACGCGCCGGCCTGGTTGATCATACCTGCGTCGGCGTTCGCGAGCGGCGAGGTCTCCGCGAAGCGCTGGCCGGTGATGTTTTGGAAGGCAGTTGGTCCCGTGACCTCGTTCGCATGGGACGGGAGGGCCGTCAGCTGGACGGCGACGCAAGACTACGTCGTGATCCCTTGTGCGTCCTGAGCCCTATCGGCTGATCGCTTCCCTTAAGCCATCGTGATATTCTGACGCCCTGAATCAGGGAGGGTGCTCAATATGGATTTTCAACAATTCTATCTCTCGGCGCAGGGCCGGGTGAACCGGAAGCAATGGTGGCTTTGGCTTGTGTTGCCGTTGGTTGCGGGCAGCATCATCCTGGGCGGCGTCGACAGGGCAATCGGCACTTTCGATCCTGAGAGCGGGGGCGGTTTGCTGAGCGGCATCTGGGGCTTGCTCACGCTGATTCCCGCGATCTTGGTCGACATCAAGCGCTGGCACGACCGTGATAAGTCGGGCTGGTGGATGCTGATCGTGCTGGTGCCGATCATCGGCTGGATTTGGTTCATCATCGAGCTCGGCTTCCTCAAGGGCACGCCGGGACCGAACCGGTTCGGGGCGCCGGTTACCGAGTAGATCGGGCGGGCTAGCAAGGTGTCGTCGGGAGGCTGAAGCATGACGCTGCTGATCATTGGCATCATTGTCTTTCTCGGCATTCACCTGCTGCCGACCTTTCCGCATTTTCGCGAAAGGCTGATCGGGAGCCTCGGGGAGACCGGTTACAAGGCCGCCTTCGGGGTCCTTTCGATCGCGGGCTTCGTCCTGCTCGTGTGGGGCTTCGGGAGCGCGCCGTTCATCCAGGTCTGGTCGCCGCCGCCATGGACGCGCTGGGTGGCGATCGTTCTCATGCTGCCGGCGTTCATCTTCCTGGTGGCGTCCTATGTGCCCGGCCGGATCAAGGCGAAGGTCAAGCACCCGTTTCTCGTGGCCATCAAGACATGGGCGCTGGCGCATCTGATCGCCAATGGCGACCTCGCCTCCATCATCCTGTTCGGCTCGTTCCTGGCCTATGCCGTCTATGACCGGATTGCGCTCAAGGGGCGTCAGCCCACCGAGCTCATCGGCACGGCGGCGCAAGGGGGAACGCGCAACGATCTCATCGCCGTCGTCTTTGGCGTGTTGTTCTATGTGATCTTTCTGGTTTGGCTCCATCCGCTCCTGATCGGGCGGGCCGTCGTGCCGCATTAGGCCGGTCTCCTGCGGCTTTTTTTGCACTGCACAAATCACCATATTTCTGTCATAAGGACACGCAGGAACCGGATTTCGCGAGGCAAAGCCCGTGTCGCAAGACTTTGAGACAAAGCGGATTACCGCGCCGGAAATCGCCAAGCGCAAGGGCGGCGCGCCCATCGTCGCGCTTACGGCCTATCATGCCCATACGGCCCGGATCATCGATCCGCATGTAGACGTGCTGCTCGTGGGGGATTCGCTGGGCATGGTGATGCATGGCTACGAGACCACGGTGCCGGTGCCGCTCGACCTCATGATCATGCACGCCCAGGCCGTGGTGCGTGGGTCTAGCCAGGCGCTTGTCGTGGTCGACATGCCCTTCGGCTCCTACGAGGAAAGCCCGGCGATCGCCTTCCGCAACGCCGCGCGCGTGCTGAAGGAGACCGGCTGCGGCGCCATCAAGCTCGAAGGCGGCGTGCATATGGCCGAGACCATCGAGTATCTGACCAGCCGGGGAATCCCGGTCATGAGCCATATCGGGCTTACCCCGCAGGCTGTGAACCAGATCGGCAGCTTCAAGCCGCGAGGCCGGCACCGCTCCGAATGGGCGAAGTTCGAGGAGGATGCCAAGGCCGTCGCCGAGGCGGGCGCGTTCGCGGTGGTGCTCGAGGCGCTGGCCGAGCTTCTCGCGGCGCGGATTACCAAACAGATCTCCATACCCACCATCGGCATTGGCGCCTCGTCGGAGTGTGACGGGCAGATCCTCGTGCTCGAGGATATGCTTGGGCTTTCGCCGCGCGTGCCAAAATTCGTCAAGGAATATGCCCAGCTCGGCGGCGCCATCGAAGGCGCGGTCAAGGCCTATTCTGCCGAGGTCCGCTCTCGCGCCTTCCCATCGGACGCCTATACCTATCCGATGTTCGAGGATGACGATGGGGCCACGAAAAAGTCCAAAATGACAGGCAGTTAGCCTTCGAGGGCTAATCTATTCACCACGCTTGTTTACGTGCTGCAGGGCTTGAGCCTTGCGCGAGCAACTGGCCTTCACTATACGGCGGGAGGTAGGGGCCGACCGTTCGTCCCCGCCGAGTTGCCCCTTTTGTCATGTCACGCGAGCCCACAGCCCAATGAGCGACAACAGTTTTTTTCGCGAGGTGGACGAAGCCGTCCGCCACGATCGGTACAAGGCTCTGTGGGACAAGTTCGGAGTCACCGTCCTGGTGCTTGCTGGCATCCTGATCGCGGGGGTGGCGGGCTACAAGGGCTGGACCTTTTGGCAGGAGCGCCAAGCCCAAGAGGGTGGCGCCGAGTTCACCCAGGCTTTGACCCTTGAGACCGGCACGGACCCGGCCAAGGCCAACGATGCCTTCGCCGCGCTCGCAAAGGACGGCCCGCACGGCTATCAGGTGCTGTCGCGCTTTCAAATGGCGGCGGCCGATGCGAAGGCCGGCGACAAAGAGAAGGCCATTGCCGCCTACGACGACCTGGCGACCGATGGTGGCGTCGACGCAATCCTGCAAGGGCTTGCCACGGTGCAGGCCGCGACACTCCGCATCGACAACGCGGACTATGCCGAGATGGAACGCCGGCTCAAAGGTCTCATCGCGGGGAATACTGCCTGGCGGTTCTCGGCGCGGGAGTTGCTTGGTCTCTCGGCCTTTCAGCACAAGAACATGCGTGCCGCCGAGGAACAGTTCGGTGCTCTTCTCGGTGACCAAGGAACTCCGCCGAATATGCGCGAGCGCGCCAACATGATGCTTGCGCTCATTGTGAGCAACACGCCGGCGCAGAGCAGCTCCACGACCAATTAGCGTTGGAAGCGAAGGGTGGCTCTAACGTGAGCCGAGATAAAAAACGCAACATGGGCAGCCGCCTTCTCGGCGCGGGCCTCGCCGCTACGCTCGCGGTGGCCATCGCCGGTTGCGGCGGTGGTATGGGGGGACTGGCTGACAGGCTCCAGAATCCGTTCGGCAAGGAGGAGGAGCGGCTGCCGGGTGAGCGCGTGGCGGTCATCACCGACTCTGGACAGCTCAACGCCGCTCAGATTTCCGCCCGGGCCGTGTCACCGGGGCCGGCGAGAACCAACGCATCCTGGGTGCAGCCTGGAGGCGTCCCATCCAACAATCTCGGTCACCTGGCGCTCGCGGGGAGCTTGCGCAAAGTGTGGTCCGCGGACGCCGGGACGGGCTCCTCGTCGAGCGGCCGTTTAAGCGCGGTGCCGCTTGTGGCCGGGGGCAAGGTGTTCACCCTCGACGCTGCGGGCAGGGTCTCCGCCTTCTCCAGCGCCAGCGGCGCCAAGGTTTGGTCGACGAGTCTCACGCCCGAAAATGAGAGCCGCAGCGAAGGCTTTGGCGGCGGCCTCGCGCTGGAGGGGGAGAGGCTTATTGCGACGACAGGTTATGGCACCGTCGTCGCGCTCAATCCCGCAGACGGCGCGGTGCAGTGGACCAAGGCGATGGGCGAGCCCATTCGCAACTCACCGACGTCGTCGGGCGGCAAGGTCTTCTTTGTTTCGTCCGACAACACCCTGCACGCCCTCAATGCGAACACCGGCGAAGAGGCGTGGAAGTCACGCGGACTGCCGCAAGTGGCGACGCTTCTCAGCAATGTGAGCCCGGCGGTGGCGAGTGGAACGGTCGTCGCGCCATTCGCGGCGGGCGACATCATTGCCTATCAGAGCGGCAGCGGCAAAAGATCGTGGGCCGATTCTCTCAGCCGCACGTCGGAGACGTCGGCTGCGGGGATCCTCGGTGACCCGGCGCGGCCTGCGGTCGACCGCGGCGTTGTCTACGCGGTCAGCCATGGCGGAAGGATGATCGCGACCTCGCTTGGCTCGGGCGCCCGTGTGTGGACTCGCAACGTGGCGAGCACGCAGATGCCTTGGCTCGCGGGCGACGCCGTTTTCGTGGTCGATACCGCGGGCCGACTCATGGCACTTGGCCGGAGCGATGGACAACCCCGTTGGGTGAGCGATCTGCCTTCGAGCAGCCGATGGAGCGGACCGGTGGTTGCCGGCAACCGGGTTTGGGTGGTCTCGGGCGAGGGGCTTCTGGTCGGGGCCGACGCGCGCACCGGGCAGCTTGGAACGCAGATCGATCTCGATACGGACGTGTTCGTGACGCCCGTTGTCGCCGGTGGGCGGATGTATATCCTATCGGACGACGCCGACTTGATTGCCCTCAACTAGCCGGACCTCTCCGGCGGATTTTCGACCCTTCTTCGTCTCGCGTTTCACGAAAATGGATCCATGCCGTTTACTGTCGCCATTGTCGGACGGCCCAATGTCGGCAAGTCCACGTTGTTCAACCGGCTCGCGGGCAGGCGGCTGGCGCTTGTCGACGATCAGCCGGGCCTGACCAGGGACCGGCGAGAGGCGCACGCCGACTTCGGCGCCTGCAAGGTGACGCTCGTCGACACGGCGGGGCTTGAGTCCGGCGACGAGGGGCTGACGTCGCGCATGCGCGAGCAAACCCAAGCGGCCATCGCCGAGGCCGATCTCGTGCTGTTTCTCATCGACGCGCGCACCGGCGTGACCGCCGCCGACGAAATCTTCGGCGATCTCGTGCGCAGCGCCGGAAAGCCCGTTGTGGTTGCCGCCAACAAGTCGGAAGGCCGTGCCGCCGAGGCGGGCTTCTACGAAGCTTTCGCGCTTGGCCTCGGTGAGCCGTTGGCGATTTCCGCCGAGCATGGCGTTGGTATCGGCGAGGTGTCGGAGGCCATCCAGCAGGCATATGAAGCGAAGGGGAGCGTGCCAGACGGCGAAGACGCGGAGGATGAGGGGGCCCATCCTCTGCGCATCGCGATTGTCGGGCGTCCCAATGTCGGTAAGTCCACCCTCGTCAATGCGCTGCTCGGGGAGGAACGCATGATCACGGGGCCGGAAGCCGGCATCACGCGCGATTCGATCGCCTCGCGGATCGAATGGGACGGCAGGCCCTTGCGTGTGTTCGACACCGCGGGCTTGCGGCGTAAGTCACGCGTGGAAGGCAAGGCCGAGGTGCTGTCGGTGGGCGACACGCTCAAGGCGATCCGCTTCGCCGAGACGGTGGTTCTGCTGCTCGATGCGGAGCAGCCTTTCGAAAAACAGGATCTCCAAATAGCGGCCTTGATCGCGCAGGAGGGCCGGGCGCTCGTCATCGCCGTCAATAAATGGGATATCGTGCGCGAGCGCCAGACGCGTTTGGCCGAGCTGCGCGAGATGTGCCAGCGGCTTCTGCCGCAAGTCAAAGGCGTGGCCTTGGTGACCCTCTCGGCGGCCACGGGCCACGGGATCGACAAGCTGATGGCCGCAGTGCTCGCGGCGGACGCGGTGTGGAACCGGAGGCTGCCGACGCATGCACTGAATGACTGGCTTGGCGCCGTGCTGGACGCGCATCCCCCGCCGGCCCCGTCTGGGCGCCGCATCAAGATCCGCTACATGACGCAGGCCAATGCGCGACCGCCGACCTTCGTCGCGTTCTGCTCGCAGCCGAAGGCGCTGCCGGAATCTTATGTGCGCTATCTGGTGAACGGCTTGCGCGAGAGCTTCGACCTGCCGGGCACCCCTATCCGGTTCAATCTGCGCAAGGGCAAGAACCCTTACGTCAAGGAACGCGGGTGATGAGCGGCGAGACGGAAGTCTATTTCTATCATTTGGAGAGCCGTACGCTGGAGCAGGTGCTGCCGACCTTGCTGGAGCGCTCGTTGGAGCGCGGCTGGCGCGCGGCGGTGCAAGCCTCGAGCCCGGAGCGAGTTGAGGCGCTCAGCTCGGCGCTGTGGACCTATCGCGACGAGAGCTTTCTGCCGCACGGGACGGCGAGCGATGGACCCCCCGCCATGCAGCCGATTTTCCTCACCACGGAGGAGGACAATCCCAATGACGCGGCGGTTCGATTTCTCGTCGACGGCGCCAGGCTCGATGATGCCTCTGGATACGCGCGTGTGGTCTATGTGTTCGACGGCCACGACGACGGTGCGGTGGCCCAAGCGCGGGAAACCTGGACCGCGGCCAAGGACAAGGGCTTAGCCGTGAGCTATTGGCAGCAAGACGCCGACGGGCGTTGGCAGCAGAAGGCCTGAAGCCGCTCAGATCTCGATGCCGGCAAGCCCTAGCGTATAGATCATGGCGAAATAGGCGCCGGCCGTGAGCGCGACAGAGGCGGCAAGGCTCGCATAGAAATCGACGCCGGCCCGCAGCAGCACCGGCAGGCTGACAAACAGAACCAGGGAGGGGAGGACCAGCCAGAAAATGCCCGTGGCCAGCCGCGCCACCTTCTCGGTATCGCCGGTATCCACGTAGAGCCAAATCATGGCCAGGACCGAGGTGATCGGTACCGAGGCGATAATGGCGCCGAATAGGGCGCTGCGCTTGGCGGCCTCCGAGACTGCGACCACGAGAACGCTCGTCAGCAGGACCTTAATCGTGGCATAGAGCATCGGCTTCACCCTCCCATGTGCCGAAGGCCGATCCGCCCCGGCGCCTCTTCAACAGGTTTCCTAACTGTTTACCCCGCGCGCCTTGTGGCTGTCATGCCTGGCAGCTATAAGCCCCGCAAAGATTCCAAAGACTAGAAGGACTTAGGCATGGCCAGCGAACGTACGCTCTCGATCATCAAACCGGACGCGACCGAGCGCAATATCACCGGGCTGATCGTCGCGCGGCTGGAAGGCGCTGGCCTCCGGGTCATCGCGCAAAAGCGAGTCTGGTGGAAGAAAAAGGACGCCCAGACGTTCTACGAAATGCACAAGGGCGAGGTTTTCTACAAGGGCCTGCTCCAGTTCATGACCTCCGGGCCTATCGTGCTCCAGATCCTGGAGGGCGAGGACGCCATTGCGCGCAATCGCGCGGTGATGGGCAAGACGAATCCGGTGGACGCGGAGCCAGGCACCATCCGCAAGGATTTCGGGGTCAACATGCAGCGGAATTCCGTGCATGGCTCCGACAGCCCCGAAAGCGCCAAGCGCGAGATTGGGCTCTGCTTCAAGAAGGGTGAGATCGTGGGGTAGAGCCTTCGGCATTTGTTTGATCTGCGACAAGGCACGGTCTTGCCGGAGGGGCGATGTATCGGTCCGCTGGTTCTGTCCTCGCCGAAACGGATGCCGCAAATGTCTCGCACGCTCTCCATCGCACTGGTTTTCGCAAGCCTGCTGGTGGCGCCGCCGGTCGACTCTGTCGCCCAGGACGTGCCGCCCGACGCCGATAGTGTGCCGCAGGATGGCGTGCCGGCAGAAATTCCCAAGGAGCAAGAGCCGTCCATCGGCTGGAGCTTGCGGAACCTCGAGCCGGAGCAGCAGCAGCGCATGCTGCGCTTCTCCACTTTCGTCAATCGCAGTATCCCGGACGCCTATCTGAAAGCGGAGAACACGGTCGGCTACACGGTGCGCGCCATTGCCGAAGGCGGGCCGCTCTATAGGGCCCATTGCCAGAAATGTCATGGCGACACGGGTCTCGGCAATGGCGATCTCGCCTACGCGCTGACGCCGTCGCCCGCACTGCTCGCCTACATGGTCCAACAGCCGATCGCCGTCGACCAGTATCTGCTGTGGAGCATCTCGGAAGGCGGCAAGCAATTCGGCACCGCCATGCCGGCGTTCAAGACTCTGCTCTCACAAGAGCAGATCTGGCAGATCGTGGCTTATCTGCGTGCTGGATTCCCCGACCTGGAGACTGGGGACGCGCCCGCCAAGACCGGCGGGGCGGCCACGACCGACGAGCCGGACGCCAAGACCCATACGATCGACTAGCGTTAGCTGAGCGCGCGGATGCGGAAGGGCAGGCCACCCTTCGGGGAGAGCGTCACCGTGGCGTGGATCTTCGCCGGGTCGGGGCCGACATATTCGGGCGTGAAGCGGCGAAGCAGCTGGACCAGCGCGAGCGTATTTTCGATCTGAGACAGGGCGCCGCCGATGCAAGCCCGCTTTCCCGCCGCGAAGGGCAGGTAGGAGTACTTCACCCGCTTCTTGGCACGCTCCGGGGCGAAGCGCTCTGGATCGAACTTCTCCGGGTCGGTCCAGTATTTCGGGTTGTGATGGGCGATGTAGGACAGGATCACCACCTTGTCGCCCGCCTTCACCTTGTGGCCTTGGATGTCGTCGTCGCCCGCGGCAATGCGGATCAGCGCCCAGATCGGCGGGAACAGGCGCATGGTCTCCTGGATCACCTGCCGCGTGTAGGCGAACTGCTGAACCTGGTTCCATTGCGGGTCGCCGTCACCACACACCGCGTGGGCCTCTTCGCGGATGCGCTCCATCGCCTCGGGATGCCGCGACAGGAGATAAAGTGACCAAGCCAGCGTCAGCGCCGTCGTTTCGGTGCCGGCCCAAAGATACTGCTTCATCTCGTCGATGACCTGGCGGTGGTCGAACTCCGGGAAGTCCGGATCGGCCTCGGCCGCCAGCAGCATGTTGAGCAACGTCTTCTCGCGATCCTCGATGACGTCGGCGCCCATGACCATATCGGGAACCGAGTGCCACACCTCCATCGCCTTGGCGGTGTCCTCGTCCGTCATCTCGACCAGCTCGCCGCGCACGTTCTTCAAGCGGATCGACTTGTGGTTCATTACGTCGGTGTAGGTCTTGACCTGCTTGAACACGAAATGCGGGTTGAACGGCATCTCGCGGTCGAACAGGGCCTTGCACACCATCTCGGCGGCGAGCGTCCAGGTCTCCTCCACCATCTCGATGGTCTCGCCGGTGGCGGCGAATTTCGCCCAGCGATCCACCTTGGATTCGATGGCCGACATCAGATAGGGGAAGTACTCCTCGAACATCTGCGGGTGGAAAGCCGCTTGCTGAGGGGTGCGGATCTTCTGCCACAGCGCACCGTCGATGGTGATCATGCTGCGGCCGAAGATGGGGCGGAGCCCGTCGAAATATTTCGTGTAGTTGTCGGCGTTCGAGACCAGCACGCGCTCGGCATGAGCGGGCTCGCTCAAGAGCACGATGCGCTGGTTCTTCAGATTGATCGGGATGACGCCGTCATACTTGTCGCTGAGCGCCATGAGAACCTGCATAGGGTTCTCCTGGTTCAAAAGCGGTGTGAGCTTGAACCAGACGCTCTGTTCTTCGCCGAGTCCGTGCGACGGAGAATAGGCGACCGTCATGTCCGCCATTTACGCCTTCCCCCTGCTCCTGGTCGCTGCGCCTCGGGTGCCGGGTCGGACCCGGGGCCGAGCCGCCAGGCCAGGAAATGGTCTTTCGCGCTGCCGCGACCGCAAGACTCCGGTCTCCACTAGCAGCTGCGGGAATTGTGTCGAATTGGCCGTTCCTAGCATCCGGCCCTCAGTATTGTCCATGGTCGACGGCGCCGCATCTTGCGCTTTGTCAATTCCATGGGCCAATCGCTAATCCTATTGCCGATGACGGTTTGATTAAAGCGTGCCGGGGAGCGGAGGCGAAAAGAGGGCAGTTTGGCCCTCCTGCTGTGACATTCCGACCACATGCTCGCCCTCCACGCGCAGTTTGCCGGCCGCGACCAGCCGGAGCGCGTGGGGGTAAAGCCTGTGCTCGGCCTCGAGGACACGCGCGGCAAGGCTGTCCTCGGTGTCTTCAGGGTTCACGGGCACGGCGGCCTGGGCGACGATTGGCCCGTCATCCATGGCCGCGCGCACGAAATGGACGGTACAGCCCGTGATCCGCGCGCCTGATTCCAGAACCCGTTTGTGGGTATGCAGGCCCTTGAAGGCCGGCAGGAGCGAGGGGTGGATGTTCAAGTGCCGGTTCAGCCAGCGCGTGACGAAGCCTTCGGTGAGAAGGCGCATGAAGCCGGCATTGCACAGCAGCTCCACGCCGGCGTCGCTCAGAACCTCATCGAGCACGGCCTCGAAATCTTGGCGGGTGGCGAAGTCCTTATGATTGACCACGCTAGTGGCGATGTCGGCGTCCTCGGCCCGGGTGAGTCCCTGGACGTCCGGGACGTTCGAGATCACGCGCACGAGCTCGGCCGGGTAGTCGGGCGCGCGCGCCGCGTCGATCAGGGCTTGCAGATTGCTGCCACGGCCCGAAATGAGGACGCCGACGCGCTTCTTCGCGGTCATGAAGCGCCTTCGAAGCGCACAGGCGCGCCGCTGCCGCGCGGTTGAAGCGTCCCGATCACGACGGCCTCACGCCCGAGACTTTCGCGCACGCGATCCTGGTCGCTTGATCCCGTGACGATGACCATGCCGATCCCGCAATTGAAGGTGCGGTACATTTCGTGGGTGTCGAGGCGGGCCTCCGCCTGGAGCCATTCGAACACGGGCGGCATATGGATGGCTCTTTCACTGAGACTGGCTGCGAGCGTGTCGGGCAGGACGCGGGGCAGGTTGTCGATCAGCCCGCCGCCGGTGATGTGGCAGAGCGCTTTCACGGCGCGGGTTGTGCGAATCGTATCAAGAAGCTGGCGCACATAGATGCGTGTCGGGGTGAGGAGGGCGGCACCCAGCGCCTGGTCCGGGTCGAACGGTGCGGGATCGTCCCAGCCGAGCCCGCTTTCGGCGACCACGCGCCGCACCAGTGAGAAGCCATTGGCGTGAACTCCGGAGGAGGGCAGACCGATGAGAAGATCGCCTTCGGCCAGATCGCGGCGCGGCAGGAGTTGGTCGCGCTCCACCGCGCCCACGGCGAAGCCTGCGAGGTCGTAGTCGCCGGCGCCGTACAGTCCCGGCATCTCGGCGGTCTCGCCGCCGATGAGGGCGCAGCCTGCATCCGCGCAGCCTTCGGCGATGCTGGCCACGATCTTCGCCGCCACGTCCACGTCCAGCCTGCCGGTGGCGAAGTAGTCGAGGAAGAAGAGCGGCTCGGCACCCTGCACCACGAGGTCGTTGACACTCATGGCCACGAGATCGATGCCGATCCCTTCATGCAGTCCTGTGTCGATGGCGAGCTTGAGCTTGGTGCCTACTCCATCGGTGGCGGCCACGAGGAGCGGGTCCTGATAACCGCAGGCCTTGAGATCGAACAGGCCGCCGAAGCCTCCAAGGCCGCCCAGCACGCCGGCACGCTTCGTCCTGGCGGCGAGCGGACCGATGACCTTCACCAGCGCGTTTCCGGCGTCGATATCCACGCCCGCGTCTCGGTAGGTCAAAGGGGTATCTTGTGATTTCGGGGGCACGGGGCCACTCGGGGTGCAAGTTCAGAGGATTTGGCATAACAATCGTGCCGGGCGAGGGCCGTCAAGGCGGAAAGGCCGAGCGGCCGCCATATTCCAAGGGTTTAGGGAAGGCGCCCGGGGAAATGCGTCCAGTGTCGGGATGGCGGTAGAGTTCAACATGGGTTTCAGGCGATTAGAGCCGTTCGCTCGGAGATTGAGTCTCCTGGTGCTGTTGGGGGTTGCGGCGCTCGGCCAAGGCGGGCGTGAGGCGCACGCCGCGCAGAGCCTCTATGACGTCGCCAAGGTCACGGTAGACACCACGGCCAAGAATGCCGTCGCCGCGCGCGCCAACGGCATGGCCCAGGCTCAGCTGCGGGCCTTGAAAATTCTGCTTGGGCGGATCGTGCCGCTCAGCGTGCAGCCACAGCTGCCCGCGTTTACGCGCACGGAAGTCGAAGAGCTCGTGACCGGGGTGACCGTGCGCAAGGAGCAGACCTCGACCACGCGCTACATCGCGACGCTCGATGTTCGCTTCAATCCCTATTCCGTGCGTCAGTTCCTGGCGGACTACGCCATTCCCATGACCGAGGAGCAGGCCCCCGCCGTCACCATCCTGCCGGTGATGCTCACGGGCCAAGGTGTGACGGGGGGAGGCGAGGAGGGCTGGCGCAAGGCGTGGGAGGGGCTCGATATCGCCCATAGCGTCACGCCGGCGACGCTGGCGCGCGCTCAGGCCGATCTCGATGCCAACGCCGTCAACGCGGTGCTTGACGGCGATGCGGATGCGTATGCCGCCCTACGCAGCACCTACGGCTATGGTGGGCTCGTCATCGCCGCGGGCGAGATCGAGGGCGGCAAGCTCCGAGTGCGCCTGGCCGGGGAGGACGCGGTGGGCGCCGTCAGATTTGACCAAGCCTATCCGTCGAATGACGCGGGTGCCGCGGCGGGTGCGGCGTTCGCCTCGATCGAGCATCGCTGGAAGACGATGCAGGAGGGGGGCGCGCCGCCGGCCGAGGCCGCCTATGAAGGGGCCGCGCCGGAGGGCCGGCCCGCAGCACCGACGGCGCCGGCGGAAGTGCCGCGGAATGTTGTCGCCTTGGTTGAGTTCTCCGGCCTAAGGGATTGGCAGGAGATTCGATCTCGGTTGACGCAGATCGCGGGCCTCAATTCGCTCGAGATCAATTCCATGTCCGCGCGCGCCGCCGCCGTCACCTTTGATTTCGCCGGTCCGCTCGACAGGCTTCAGGCGGCTCTTGGACAGAATGGGTTTGTGCTGGATGAGAGAAATGGCACGCTGGTGCTGCGCTCCCAATAGGCCCGGTATGGGCCGAAGCGGGCGCTCTCGTCCGCGGAATCTGCTAAAATTCGGGGCCGAAGGTCCCGTCCATGGAGCCGCCCGGGAGACGCGCCGGTGAACATCCCCAATACGCTCACACTCGCACGGATCTTGGCCGTGCCGCTTCTGGTGTGGTTGATCATCGACCAGAAGATGTTCGCGGCGTTCGTGGTGTTCGTGCTGGCCGGTCTCTCCGACGGGGCGGACGGTTATCTCGCCAAGCGCTTCGGCTGGCATACGGAGCTCGGCGCCTATCTCGATCCCATCGCCGACAAGGCGTTGTTGGTCACGATCTACGTGACACTCGGTCTCGCCGGGCATTTGCCGGTGTGGCTGGTCATTGCCGTGGTGAGCCGCGACATCCTCATCGTTGGCGCGGTGATGCTTGCTTGGATGATGTCGCGGCCGGTCACCGTGAAGCCGTTACTCATCAGCAAGGCGAACACTTTTGCCCAGATTCTGCTGGCGGGCGTGGTTTTGGCCGCACTCGGACTTGGGCTTGGATTGGGCGGCCTCATCTGGGGGCTCATCTGGGTGACGGGAACACTCACCATCCTGTCGGCGGCCGCCTATTTCTGGTCATGGCTAAGACATATGGCGAGCCATGAGCCAGAGCCGACGCCATTGCCGCGCGGCGGCAAGTCGGGCCGGGCGGGGACCCGAAGCACGCGGGTCCGGGCCTCGTGAGCGTCTCACAGCTCGCCTTCGACTTGCCGCATCGCGCCGCGCTCGGCGCGGAGGATTTCCTTGTCAGCGACTGCAATATGGCCGCTGTCAAGCTGATCGATGCCTGGCCGGAGTGGCCGGCGCCGGTGCAGCTCCTGATCGGTCCGGCTGCGAGCGGCAAGACCCATCTCGTTCGCGTCTGGCAGGTCCGCTCGGGCGCCGCCGCCCTCGATCCCGCCCATCTCGGGATCGCCTTGCTCGACCGCTTGGTTTCGGGCTCGACCATTGTGGTGGAGGACGCCGACCGAGCCAGCTACGACGAGCACACGCTGTTCCATCTGCTGAACCTGGCGCGCGAGAAGCACTTCTTCGTGCTGCTCACCGCCCGCCTCGCCCCGAACCGTTGGGAGATCTCTCTGCCCGACCTTGCCTCGCGTCTCAGCGCGGTGCCGGTGACAGAAATCGGCGCGCCGGACGAAGCCCTGTTGCGGACGGTCATGTTGAAACATTTCTCCGACCGGCAGCTCGATATCGATCCCAAGGTGCTCGAGTTCCTGGCGCTGCGGATCGACCGTTCGCTCGAGGCTGCGGCCGCGGCGGTGGAGGCCGTCGACCGGGCGGCGCTCTCCTCTGGGCGCAAGATCAGCCGTCAACTCGTCACCGAGGCGCTCGAAGCCACGGCCGCGGCGGAGTCTGGGCCCTGATATTGGCGTTTTCCGTAACGCTAGTGATACATTTAGGGGCGTAACATGACAGCTCTGTCAGAGAGCATGCAGAGCGCGGAAAGCGCCAAGTTTCAAGAGGTTATGGATGAATATGCCGGAAAAGGTAGAGCCGGAGAGCGCGGCGGCCCGCATCGCAGCGTTTGGCCCGGGCCGCTATTTCAACCGCGAGCTCTCCTGGCTCACCTTCAATAAGCGGGTGATGGAGGAGGCCGAGAACGAGCGGCAGCCCCTTTTGGAGCGCCTACGCTTTCTCTCCATCTCGGCCACCAATCTCGACGAGTTCTACATGGTCCGCGTCGCGGGCCTGCGCGCCCAGGTCGTCGCCGGCATCGAGACGCCGAGTCAGGACGGGATGACGCCCGTCCAGCAGCTCGACCGCATCAACCAGTCCGTGGCCGAGCTCACGGCGCATCAGCAGGAGAGCTGGGTCACCCTCGAGGCGCTGCTCGCCGAGGCTGGCATCCATGTGCTTCACGCCGACCAACTCTCCGACCAAGAACGGCAGTGGCTCGAGGACCATTTCCTGAACCACGTCTTCCCGGTGCTGACGCCGATCGCCGTCGATCCTGCACATCCCTTCCCGTTCATTCCGAATTTCGGTTTTACGCTCGGGCTTGAGCTGGTGCGCGAAGGCTCGTTCCGTACCATGCACGCGCTGCTGCCGATTCCATCGCAGCTCGACCGTTTCATCCGCTTGCCGAGCGACGAAGGTTCGGAGGACTCCATCCGCTTCATCCGGCTCGAGACGGTGGTGGGGACTTTCGTATCGCGGCTCTTCCCCGGTTACCGGGTTCGCAGCCAAGGCGCGTTCCGGGTGGTGCGCGACAGTGATATCGAGGTCCAGGAAGAGGCCGAGGATCTGGTGCGCGTGTTCGAGTCCGCTCTGAAGCGCCGGAAGCGCGGTTCGGTCATCCGGCTCGAAATGGAAGCGACCATGCCGTCGCGGCTCCAGCGTTTCGTGATGCAGGAACTGAAGGTCTCCGAGCCCGAGAGCTTCGTGCAGAAGGGCCTGATCGGTCTTGCCGACACCAATCAGCTGATCGTCTCCGATCGGCCCGACCTCAAGTTCCAGCCTTTCGTCAGCCGCTTCCCCGAGCGTATCCGCGAGCATCAAGGCGATTGTTTCGCGGCCATCGCCAAGAAGGACATCGTGGTTCACCACCCCTATGAGTCCTTCGACGTGGTGCTGCAGTTTCTGAAGCAGGCGGCCGCCGATCCGGACGTGGTGGCGATCAAGTGGACGCTCTATCGCACCGGAAAGAACTCGCCGATCATCGAGGCGCTGAAGGATGCCGCCGACGCCGGCAAGTCGGTGACCGCGGTGGTCGAGCTCAAAGCGCGGTTCGACGAGGAAGCCAACATCAAATGGGCACGCGATCTCGAAAGCGCGGGCGTCCAGGTGGTCTATGGCTTCCTTGAGCTGAAGACCCACGCCAAGCTCAGCCTGATCGTGCGGCGTGAACGCGGCACGCTCGCCACTTATTGTCACGTGGGCACCGGCAACTATCACTCGGTGACGGCGAAGATCTACACGGACCTGTCGTTCTTCACCGCCGACCGCACCATCGGCCACGATCTGTCGCGCATCTTCAACTACGTGACGGGCTATGCGGAACCGGCGGAGCTCGAAGCCATGGCGGTGTCGCCGCACGGCATCCGGGCACGAATTCTCGATCATATTCGCGAGGAGATGTACCACGCCAAGGCCGGACGGCCCGCCGCCATCTGGATGAAGATGAACTCTCTGGTGGATGCCGAGATCATCGATGCGCTCTACGAGGCAAGCCAGGCAGGCGTCGAGATCGATCTCGTCGTGCGCGGAATTTGCTGTCTACGCCCGGGTGTGCCGGGTCTATCGGAAAACATCCACGTGAAGAGCATCGTGGGCCGCTTTTTGGAGCACTCGCGCATCTATTGCTTCGGGGCCGGTCATGGGCTTCCGCATCGCAAGGCCGTGGTCTATATCAGCTCGGCCGACATGATGCCGCGTAACCTGGACCGCCGGGTGGAGGCCATGACACCGATTAAGAATCCCACGGTACACGAGCAGATCCTCGACCAGATCATGGTGGCGAATCTCAAGGATAACCTTCAGAGCTGGCGGGTGCTGCCCGATGGCAGCTCAACGCGTATCCGGCTCGAAGAGGGGCAGGAGCCTTTCAGTGCCCAAAACTACTTCATGACCAATCCGAGCCTGTCCGGCCGCGGCACGACACACGCAGAGAGTATGCCGCCGCGCTTTACGCGCTTGGTCGAGACCGGCTAGTCTGCCGCAATGGCGCTGCGCAACGATCGAGCCCCCGTGGCCGTTGTCGACATCGGCTCGAACTCGGTGCGTCTCATCGTCTATGACGACGCCACCCGGGCGCCGGCACCCGTCTATAATGAGAAAGTGCTGTGCGGATTGGGGCGCACGATCGCGACGACCGGCAAGCTTGAAGCCGCCGGCGTGTCGCGGGCCTTGCGGGCGCTCAGGCGCTTCCGCGCGCTGATGGAGCAGCTCCACGTCGATCGTATCGAGGTGATTGCCACGGCGGCGGCGCGCGAGGCGGAGAACGGTCCTGATTTCATCGCCCAAGCCGAGCAGGTGCTTGGCCGCCAGGTCACGGTGTTGTCCGGGACCATGGAGGCGGAACTCGCGGCGCTCGGCGTCGTCTCCGGCGTTTATGCCGCCGACGGGTTCGCCGGCGACCTGGGCGGCGGCAGCCTCGAGCTGATCGACGTGCGCGGCGGACGGCTTTCCGACGCCCTGACCATGCCGCTCGGGGGCTTGAGGCTGATCGACGCCTCCGGCGGCAACCTGAAAAAGGCGCGGGACCTCGTCGATGCGGAATTCTCGAAGGTGGATTGGCTAGACAAGGGCAGAGGCCGCGATTTCTACGCCATTGGCGGCACCTGGCGGGCGCTGGCCCGGCTGCACATGGCCCAGACCGAATATCCACTGAACGTGATGCACAACTACCGGATCGATGCCGAAGAGGCGCTGAAGTTCGCGGCCCTGATCGATCACCAGTCGCAAGGCTCACTGGCCGGCATTCGCGATCTCTCCAGCGCCCGGCGCGAGACGGTGCCGTATGGCGCACTGGTGTTGGAACGACTCATCAAGCAGATGAAGCCGCGCGCGATCGTCATCTCCGTGCTCGGGATCAGGGAGGGTCTGCTTTACAGCCTGTTGAGCGAGAAAGAGCAAGCCAAGGACCCGCTGCTTGAAGCTTGCGTCCATCTGGCGACGCAACGTTCGCGCTCCATCGAGAATGCCTACGAACTTTGTGCGTGGACCGATACGCTGTTCCGCGTGCCGGGGCCGGTGGAGACGCCGGAGCAGACGCGCCTGCGGCATGCCGCGTGTCTGTTGTCGGATATCGGCTGGCGGGCGCATCCGAATTACCGCGGCGCCCAGAGCCTCAATCTGGTGGCTCATGGCGATTTCGTCGGGGTCGATCATCCAGGCCGCGCCTTCTTGGCGCTCACCGCCTATTACCGCAACGAGGGGTCGGTCAAAGACGATCTCAGCCAGCGGCTGGTGGAGCTGGTGGACAAGGAAACCTTGAAAAGAGCCCGCATTTTGGGCTCCGCCTTCCGGGCCGCGCATATGGTGTCCGCCGCCATGCCCGGCGTGCTGCCCCATACGCCGGTCAGTTATGAGGGCAATCGCCTGATTTGGCAGCTGCCCGAGCCTTATGCCAATCTCGAAGGCGAGCGCGTGGAGCGGCGCTTTAGGGCCCTTGCCAGCCTGTTGGATCGGGAGCCCGAGATCCGGGTCGGCTCGCCTTTCCAGCTCGCGGCGAGCTAGGCTTTCAGCTTTGACTTGCGGGACGCAGGTGCCATTCCCAAATCATTGTGGTTTAAGGGACTCCTAGCGCCTCCTGGCGCATGACCTGGCTCTTAGGGCCTAAGCTTCGAAGTTCACTCCAACCTTTAGATTGGTCGATGGCAGAGGATCTCTATTCCGTTCTTGGCGTTCAGAAGACCGCAAGCGCCGGCGACGTCACCAAGGCCTACCGCAAGCTCGCCAAGAAGCTGCACCCGGACCTCAATCCGGGGGACAAGGCGGCCGAGGAGAAGTTCAAGCAGATCTCTCACGCCTATTCGATCCTCAAGGATCCCGAGCGGCGAGAAAAGTTCGACCGGGGCGAGATTGACGCGAGCGGCCAGGAGCGGCCGCAACAGCGCTATTACCGCGAATATGCCGGCGGCCCGGAGGGCGCGCAGTATCACTCCACGGCGGGCTACGAAGATATCGGTGGGTTCAGCGATCTGTTCGGCGGCATGTTCGGTGGCGGCGCAGGCATGCGCGGGGGCGGGCGCGGCGGTGCGCGCTTCGCCATGCGCGGCCAAGATGCGCAATATCATCTCGACATTCCGTTTCTCGATGCGGTGAACGGCACCAAGCAGCGCATCACCCTGCCGGACGGCAGTACGCTCGACGTGACCATTCCGGCGGGCGTCAGCGACGGCCAAGTGCTCCGCCTCAAAGGCAAGGGCATGCCGGGCGCGGGCGAGGGGCCGCCCGGCGACGCGCTGGTCGAGATCGGCGTCCGCCCGCATGCGCTGTTCACGCGCGAGGGCAATGACATCGTGGTCGATCTGCCGATCAGCTTCGATGAGGCGGTGCTCGGCGGCAAGGTCCAGGTGCCGACCATTGGCGGGCGGGTGGCCGTGACCGTGCCGGCGGGCTCGAACACGGGACAGACGCTCAGGCTCAAGGGCCGCGGCGTGAAGGGCAAGGGCGACCAGTTGGTGCGTCTGAGCGTGACGATGCCCGAGACCATCGATGACGACCTCAAGGGCTTCGCGGAAGAGTGGAAGAAGGCCCACCCCTACGATCCGCGGAGCAAATTGAAGGAGCAGGCGTGATGCCGACCGAGCAAGACGTGGTTGCGCGGGTCCACAGCCTCACCGTGACGCGGCTTCGGGTCTGGGTGCGCCAGGGGCTCATCAAGCCGGCGGAGGAAGCCGAGCAGAGCTATTCGGAAGCCGACATCGCCCGGGCGGCGCTGATCAACACGCTCGAGGACGAGTTGGGCTTTGCCGAGGAGGACGTGCCGGTGCTTCTCAACCTCATCGATCAGATTCACGGGCTCCGGTCCGAGCTGCGCGGCCTGGTCGAAGCGCTGGAGGATCTGCCGCCCGACATGCGCACCACGGTCCGCATGCGTATTGAGCAGCGGCGGCGGGGCTGAGCCATGCGGTCTTCGGGTACGATTGTCTTCTATGTCTTGCTGGTGATTTTGCTGACGGTCGTCAGCGTGCAGTACGGTCTGGGGCGGCTGCCGGGCGATATCGTCGTGGACTTGGGCAGCTTCTATTTCTATCTGCCGTTCACCACCGCGACCATCGTCGCCGTGCTGTTAGGCGGGGTCTTCTGGTTCTTTCGCCGCTGAGTCTTCCGGCTCCAGCACCGTGACCTCGCCGTCTTTGATGGCGAGCGCGAGTTCGCCATGCTTCAGCGCGAGTGCGTGCTCGCCGAACAGCTTCCGCCGCCAACCGCGAAGCACCGCCGTGTCCGCATCGTCGGAGCGGGCGATCTGCTCCAGATCGTCGGCGGTGGCGATCAGCTTCGGCGCCACGCCGTGGCGTCCCGCCGTCGCCTTTAGAAGCACACGCAAGAGATCGACGACCGCTTGGGCTTCCGGCGGCATGGGCTCACCGCGCTGAAGCGGCGGTACGGTCTTCGGGTCACGCTCCGCCCCGCGCTGCACGGCCTCCAAAACGGCACGGCCGCGATGCGAGCGGGCAAAGCCGTTATGCAGTGAGCGTAGCGAGCCGAGGTCCTCGACGCTTCGCGGGGCTTGGCCGGCAATGTCGTAGAGCGCTTCGTCTTTGAGGACGCGCGCGCGCGGCACGTCTTGGGTCTGCGCCTCGCGTTCGCGCCAGGCGGCAAGCTCCATGAGGATTGCCAACGCCTTTTGGGTTTTGATGCGCATCTTGAGACGCCGCCAGGCCTGCTCGGGATGGAGCTCGTAGGTGGCGGGGTCGGTCAACACCGCCATCTCCTCGTTCAGCCAGCTTGCGCGCTCGGACTTGTCGAGCTGGTCGCGAAGCTTGGGATAGAGATCGCGCAGATGCGTGACGTCGCCGATGGCGTAGACCAGCTGACGTTCGGAGAGCGGGCGCCGGCTCCAGTCGGTGAATCTGGAGCTCTTGTCCAGGTTGCGGCCGAGCAGGCGCTTCACCAGCATGGAATAGCTCACCGCCTCGCCGAAGCCGCAGACCATGGCGGCGACTTGCGTATCGAAGATCGGATGGGGAATCACGCCGGCCAGATGATGGACGATCTCGATGTCCTGGCGCGCGGAGTGGAAGACCTTCGGCACGTTCTCGTCGACCATGAGGTCGAAGAACGGCTTGAGGTCGAGCTCAGGCGCCATGCTGTCGATCAGGATCTCGGTTTCCCCGCCGGCGATCTGGATGAGGCACAAGCGCGGCCAGAAGGTCTGCTCGCGCATGAACTCCGTATCGACGGCGATGAAGGGAGCGGTGGAGAGCTTGGCGCAGGCCGCCGCGAGGTCCTCGGTACGAGTAATCAAATCCATGGTGGGGCGGATATAGCCTACCCCTTGGCGCGTGGCCAAGAGTGCGAACGTCGCAAACAACAAGGATTCTCAAAAAAATGGCCGGCCCGGGCGCCGTGGGCGCGGCCCGCGGCCGTTGCGGCCTAGGCGCGCCCGGGGCGCCCTCTGGGGGTGCCGAAGTCATTGACCAGGAACGCAAAACTGGCGGTCAGCATACGCCGTTGACTCACCGGATCGCCGAGGTGACGACGGGGTCGCCCGCCGGCATCAGCTTCGCGTGCTCGACGGAGGGGGTGCCGGTGGTCGTGGTGCCTTGGAAGGCCGACGAGATCAGTGAGAAAAGCGTCACAAGCAAAGCAAAAGTCCACGCCTCGATGGGGATGCGGGACCTGACTGGAATCTTAGTCATTTTCAAGTCTCCCTCAGTAAGTGCCCAATCAGACCAATAAACGTTTGGCTGCACCCTCGGTTCCTGATCAAGCCCTTGAAATTTGCATTCAAAGGCCCTTGGCCGGAAAATCCAATATTCACGGCTACTTGGGTACAACCATCGGATCGCCCCCAGGTGTGCCGGGAGGCGGGATCACCGGCGTGGTGTTGGGGGTCGGATCGGGTGCCGGCACGTGGATTTCGGCGTCGCCCACAGATGGCGGATCGATCACACCCTGGTTTTCCTCAAGCTGCTGGCTCAGAGGCTGTTCCGGATCAATCCCCGGGACGGGTTCGCTAGGCCCTTCCGCGTAGGCCGCAGGCGGGATCAGGAGCGCCGCCGCCACGGACAGGCCGCAGATGGCGCGGGCAAATTTCGTCTTGCGGGTCATTTTCGCTCTCCCTGTCGGCTGATCTTCTGGGAGAAAAACCCTAGAGCCTCCGCCATCGTTCCCTGGGATGCGGCGCGCCGCCCGGGCGCCTTGACAAGCACGCGCTTCCCGTGCGGTGTTCCGCCACCCAAAGACCTGACTTTCCCACCAGAGTTTTCAACGCCATGCATGCTTATCGCACCCATACTTGCGGCGCGCTCCGTAGCGATGATGTCGGCAAGACCGTCCGCCTCTCGGGCTGGGTGCACCGGATTCGCGACCATGGCGGGCTGCTCTTTGTCGACCTGCGGGACCATTACGGGCTCACCCAGATCGTGGCCGATCCGGATTCGCCGGTGTTCGCCGCGGCCGAGAAGCTTAAGCCGGAATGGGTGGTGAGGGTCGACGGCGAGGTCGTGGCGCGCACGGAAGACACGATCAATCCCAACCTGCCGACCGGCCAGGTCGAGGTGCGGGTGAACGGTCTCGAAGTGCTTTCGGACTCCGCGGAGCTGCCGCTTCCGGTGTTCGGCGAGCCCGACTATCCGGAAGAGACCCGGCTGAAATACCGCTTCCTCGATCTTAGGCGGGAGACCCTGCACAACAACATCATGAAGCGGGCCGAGATCATCGCCTCGTTGCGCGACCGCATGCGCGAGGCCGGCTTCTTCGAGTTCCAGACGCCGATCCTGACGGCATCCTCGCCGGAAGGCGCGCGCGATTACCTCGTGCCGAGCCGCGTGCACCCGGGCAAGTTCTATGCGCTGCCGCAGGCGCCACAGCAGTTCAAGCAGCTCATCATGATGGCGGGCTTCGACCGCTACTTCCAGATCGCGCCGTGCTTCCGCGATGAGGACGCCCGCGCCGACCGTTCGCCGGGCGAGTTCTACCAGCTCGATATCGAGATGAGCTTCGTCACGCAGGACGACGTGTTCGACGCGGTCGAGCCTATCATCCGCGGGCTGTTCGAAGCGTTCGGCGGCGACCAGCCTGTGACGCCGAAGTTCCCGCGCATTCCCTATGCCGAGGCCATGCACAAATACGGCACGGACAAGCCGGACCTGCGCAACCCCATCGAGATGGAAGACGTCACCGAGCATTTCCGGGGCTCCGGCTTCAAGGTGTTCGCCGGCATGATCGAGATGGACGTGAACACGCGCATCTGGGCGATTCCCGGCAAGGGTGGCGGCTCGCGCGCGGTGTGCGACCGCATGAATTCCTGGGCGCAAGGCGAAGGTCAGCCGGGGCTCGGCTATATCTTCTTCCGTGAAGGCGAGGGTGCGGGTCCCGTCGCCAAGAATATCGGGCCGGAGCGCACTGAAGCCATCCGCATGCAGCTTGGTCTCGAAGATGGTGATGCGGTGTTCTTCGTCGCAGGTTTGCCGAAGGACTTCGCCGATTTCGCCGCGCGCGCGCGGGTCAAAATCGGCGACGAGCTCAAGCTGACCAAGACCGATTGCTTCGACTTCTGCTGGGTCGTCGACTTCCCGATGTTCGAATGGAACGAGCAGGAGGGGAAGATCGACTTCTCCCACAATCCTTTCTCCATGCCCCAAGGCGGCCTGGAGGCGCTCGAGACGATGGAGCCGGAAGAGATCCTGGCCTACCAGTACGACCTCGTGTGCAATGGCGTGGAGCTGTCCTCGGGCGCCATCCGGAACCACAAGCCGGAGATCATGGAGAAGGCTTTCGCCATCGCCGGCTATCCGAAGGAAGAGCTTGAGCAGCGCTTCGGCGGCATGCTGCGCGCGCTGCAATACGGCGCCCCGCCCCATGGCGGCATCGCGCCGGGTATTGACCGCATCGTCATGCTGCTCTGCGGCGAGGAGAATTTGCGCGAGGTGGTGATGTTCCCCATGAACCAGCAGGCGGAAGACCTGCTCATGGGCGCGCCGTCCGAAGTGTCGCCGGAGCAGCTCAAAGAGCTGAGCATCCGCGTCTCGCTGCCAAAGGCAAAGAGCTAGCCGGCTAGGGGCTCGGTGCCGGCGCTTTAGCCGCGCGTCTTTGCTCCTTTCAGGGCCAGCTTGGCGCGCTCCTCGAGCGTCGCCAGATCGACGTCCTGATCGATGTGCTTGCGTCCGGTCTCCAGCACGATTTCGATCTCTTTTTTCAGCGGCTGCTGTTGCGCCTTGTTCGCCAGGGCCAGCAACTGGCCGAGGCTCTCGACGAGCCGGATGAGAACCGCCGGCTGGTCGGTGCTGTGCTGGCGGATCTGGCGGAAGGCTTCCTCCACCGTGTCGGCAAAGGTCGATCGCGGAGCGAGCAATCTGACGTCGTCGTCGCCGTCCACCCAGACGAACTGGGGCGTGCCGCGCCGCATGATTTTCGCCACCGACGTGCTCAGCCGGTCGATGACCGCCAGGGCTGTGAACGGGTCGCTGATGCTGGGCGACAGCGCTCTCATCGCGACTTCGACGAGCTGGCGGATTGATGTCTCGACATCTTGGATCGAGGCCTGCTCACCGCCAAGCACGAGGCACTTCTCGATATCGCCCTGCGTCTCCTCGGCGGCCTTGCCGGGGGCGATCCAGGCGAAAGTGGTGCCTTCGATTACGTGACGGCCCGGCTTGAAGGCGAGCTCGATCACCGCGTCCACCTCCTTCGCGATCTCGACCAGCCCATGATAGTCGACCGCTTGCACATAGCCGCTGCGATGAAGGATCAGCGGCGTCCCGATGTCGCGCGGACGTTTGGCCGGGGCGTCGTGCTCCTCGCCATTCGGCTCGGGCAACAGCCGGGCGATGTCCGCATCCAGCGCCGCGCCCACACGGTCGATGGTGTTGTCGGCGATGATGGAGCGCGCGAGATGATGAACGAAAATCAGAAGCGCGATGAGGCAGAGCAGAACCAACGCCGTGCCGCCGGTCACGGCGAGATTGGGCACCTTGTCAGTGCCGCCATAGGCCGAGCGCAAAACCAACAGCAGATAAACCACCGTGGACACGAACAGGCCGAGGGTTGCTTGCGTGCGGCGGTCGGCCATGAAGCTACGGATGAGGCGCGGCCCGAGCTGTTGGGCGGCGAGCGTCAGCACCACCATGGTGATGGAAACCACCAGCGTGGCCATGGTGATCATGGCGGTGACGAGATTGGAGAGGAACTGCGGGGCTTCCTCGGCGTCGCCGCTATAGAGGAACCAGACGGGATCGTCGCCTTGGCGCAGGGGGACGTGCACGGCGAGAATGGCTGCCATGGCGGCCAGAGCAACCATCAGCATGGGCAGCGCCCAGAGGCTGGTTCTGAGGTTGTGCCAGAGTGTGAGAATCCGCGGAAACATGCACAAGGCCTTGTGGCGAAAAGAAATTCGGCAAGCCGTTCGATGCGTCTGTCTTAGGACAACCCGCGCCGTACCGCCAGGGTCCGGCGATGCGGACCGGCTTTAGCCTCGCCCGGGGCGTCCCACACCCCTCGGCAGAATTGCATCAAATGCATGACAACGCTGACTCTGCGTGCATTTCGCGTTTAACATGCCCTCTCGCGCACATGGACGGTGGGACACTTCAATCAAAAAGACTGGACGTTTCCGGTAGGCGGCGTGCCGGAGAGGGAGGGCCTCTTTCCTGTTTGATGGTCGAAAGGACAAGGGACCATGACTTTTGGCGAGCACGTCTTCCTCTATTGCGAGAGGGGGACAAACGAAGCGCTCTGGGCAGAGCCTATAAACGCCATCTCGAACGCCGGTTTTTTTCTCGCTGCGCTGATCTTTTGGCAGCTCGTGCTGTGGCGGCCACGTGAGGAGCGCAGCGCGGACCACTATTTGTTCGTGGCGCTCGCATTTCTGATCGGCTTCGGCAGCCTGGCCTTCCATCTCTATGCGGATGAGGGCACGGCATTGGCCGACGTAATCCCCATCGGGGTGTTCATGCTGGTCTATCTCGGCTTCGCCTTGAACCGCTTTCTCGCCGTGCCGCCTGGGTGGTGCGTCTTTCTCGCGATCGTCTTTGCGGGGCTGGTGGGGGCGTCCATGCATGTCTATTGCTGGGACGGCGGTATCGGCCTGCCAGGGGGAGCGGCGGATGCCAAGCCCTGCCTCAACGGCAGCATGGCCTATCTGCCGGCGCTCGGCGCGCTGATCATCGTCGGCATGCTGGCTGCAGAGCGCGGTCACAAAGCGGCGCCTTACATCTTATGGGCCGCCGTGGTCTTCACCGTCTCGATCCTCTTCCGGTCGGTCGATCTTACCTATTGCGACCAGGTGGTGATCGACGGGCGCAAGGTCGGCACCCATTTCATCTGGCATCTCCTCAATGCCGTGGTGCTGTTCCTGCTCCTCAGGGCAACTCTGGAGAGCGGGATCAAAGAGCTGGCGGCCAAAGTGAAGCCGGAGCCCGCGCCCGCAGCGATGCCCGTGGAAGCCGTCCCCGCCAAGGATGAGCCCAAAGAGAGTCCGGAAGTGGCCTCTGCCGGCGAGGAAGCGGCGCTGAAGGCGGCGGAGCCCGAACCGGAGCCGGAACCAGAACCAGAACCGGAACCAGAGCCGGAACCGGAACCGGAACCGGAACCAGAGGACGAGACGGAGGAGCCCGAGGCCGAAGACGAGGTGTCCGAGGAAGCTTCGGCGCCGAAGAAGGGCAGGGGGAAGAAGAAGCCGTCGTCTCCCGCCTAGCCCCGGTTCGGGGAAAAGGCTCGCCTCAACAAATTGCTAGGGCGCTATCGTTAGACTCACCGTCGCGATAGCGCTCTAGTGGCGCGCCTCGCATTCCGGGGGCGCAGGCGGACGTGGTGGAACTGGTAGACACACAGGACTTAAAATCCTGAGGGGGGAAACCCCCGTGCGGGTTCGACTCCCGCCGTCCGCACCATTCGCGCTTCTCTCGCTTTATGCCACGCGTCCCATGGCCCGTCGTCCCGGGCCGGTTGGCGGCGCGGTCTCGACCCGATTTCGCCCATTCACCTTCGCGCGGTAGAGCGCCTTGTCGGCACGGGCAACGAGCGACTCCGCTGTGTCGCCAGGCTCATACTCGGCAACGCCGAAGCTGCACGTAATGGTCTCTACCTCGTGGAAGGCACGCGGCTCGATGGCGGCCCTCAAGGCGTCCGCCAGCGTGGCGGCCTCGTTGACATCCGCTTGTGGGACAATGATCGCAAACTCCTCGCCGCCCCAGCGCGCCAAGAAATCGGACTTGCGGATGGTCGCGCTCGCAAGCCGCGAAATCTCGATGAGAACTTTGTCGCCAACCGGGTGGCCGTAATTGTCGTTGATGCGCTTGAAGTTATCGATGTCGTAGATGATGAACGAGACAGGTGAGCCGTAGCGGGCGGCGCGCGCGATCTCCTGGTCGAGTTGATGGTTGAGCAGCAGTCTGTTGGAAAGACCGGTCAGCGGATCGGTGGTGGCCTGGTATCTTAGGTCGCGGGCGAGCTCCTCGAGTTCCAGGCGCTGATCCTTCTGGAAGCTGTCGAAGATGTGCCGCTCGCGACCAGCGAGATAAACGAGCACCATGCCCGTCGCCATGAGCGTCATGGCGATGCCGAGCACGCGGCTGGCAAAGACGCCGGGGGCCTCTGCCAGCATGACGACAGACCACTTCGTTCCGTCGATGAACCTCCGCTGTGCGAAGGCGCGTGAACCCTCAAACTGTGTCCACGCCGGCTCCAAGAACTCCTCGGACAGCACCGCCGGACCGTCGCCCGTGTTCCGCGCGTGCTCACCGCGCGCGTCGGGAGTCACCGGCCATAAATTTTGCAAATGCCAATCGGCCTGATTTGTGAGCACGACAACGCCTCGCGGATCGACGAGAGCGAGCGGTTTGGCAAAATTGACGAGATCTCGCGCGAAGCCTTCCAGTGGCCTTTCGAAGATCACTACGCCACGAATGTTTCCGGAATCTTCGTCGCGAATGGGAGCGCTGGCATAGAAGAAGTTGTCGTGGCTCGGTTCAAGATGGGTGAAGTGATGCGCAGGCTGACCTTTACGTGCGTGTCTGAGGAGATCCTTCTCGACCCGGTCAATCGCTTGATGACTGCCGACGGACGCCACGACATTCCCGGTCGTGTCGAGGACGACGCCACCTTGGGCGCGCGCTGCGGTAACTTCCAGCGCCAGCATCTCACCTAGCCACCGCTTTGATGCATTGGGGTGACCGGACAAAGATGCCCTCACAGGTGGCGCCGCCGCAAACGCCGCAGCGATGCCCTGCGTCGACGCGGTTTCGCTCGTGAGGTAATTCACGATCAGTTCAATGTCGCTTTTGGCTTCGGCCTCGACGTTCCGCTTGTAGATGTCGCCGAGATATTGGGTAAGCACCCAGCCGAGGACCAAGATGACGCCGATGGCGCTCAATGTGACTGCGAAGAGTCTCTTGAGGTGCCGCGTATAGTGGGGCGCCGACACCGCGAGCATGATCTTCTGACCCCAGATGCCCCAAGCGGCAAAGGCAATCCAACAGGCAAGCAGGCCGCGGATGAGCTGAATAGGCATCCCGGTCAGGGCGTTGAACCATTCGTAATTCAGGACATTTGCAGGCCAGATGGGCGCGTCGGGCACGATCAAGCCGGCGGCGATGCCGTAACACAGGAAGGCAAGCGCGGCGGAAATGGCGAGGTGCCTGTGGACACCCTCCATGCGTCGGCTGAGCGCCAAAAATACGAGGCAGCTGCCCAAGGCCCCGACAAAGCCGAAACCATAGCGCGCCAAGGCGTTGGCCTCGGGCAGGCCGCCGGCAAAGCCGCCGGCAAGCACGCCCAGGAGAATGGGGAGATGGATCCATCGTCCCGGCGTTTGCCATCCGAGAAATTGCGCGCCGAAGCGGGCAAACTCCAGCAGAAGCATGAAGGAGACGGTCATGAGACCCGTGCGGAACACGGCGAAGGCCGGCGTATCGCCCAGCACGAGAGCGGCGAGATCAAACCACTCGCTGGCGCCATGGGCCAGGCCGAAGGCTCCGAGGAGGCCCCAGAGGTGTCGTTTCAGGCTGTGGCGGCGTATGGCGAAGCAGACGCCGCCGAGCAGGATGAAGGCGAGACCGTAGAAAAAGAAGATGAAATCGAGTTGGGTGTTGAGAAAAGCTGCCATATGAACGAAGACGCCTCGTGATGGGCCAACCCGTGGGCGCGGTGTCGCGTGACCCTCCGGCAGGAATTCCGACGATGACCCGATCCTAGGCTCCAAGCGTGGAAGAGAGCCTAAGGGGCGAGGCTATTTTTTGAGAAAAATTATAGAGTTAGCGCTTAGTTGCGGCGCCGCTGAGCTCAGCTCAAGCGCTCTGTCTGTTGTTAATCATGTCGGGCGCGAAAAACAGGAGCGCCTCGCCGAGCGCCTTGGCGCGATACATGGCGATGTCGGCGTTGCACAGAGCTTTCTCCGCCGTTACGCCGTCGTCGGGGAGGAGCGCCACGCCCGCTGCAACGGTGATTTGATGGGTATGGCCTCCGGCACGAATGCTTTGCGTGAGGTTATCCACGAAGCGCATGCCGATCCTGTGGGCGTCCTTGCGATCGACGTTGTAAGCGAGGACTGCGAACTCATCGCCGCCAATTCGAGCCACGAGGTCGCTCGGGCGGCCCGCGGCGCGGAAGCGGTCGGCGACGATTTCCAAGACCTGGTCTCCCACCGAATGGCCGTGGGTGTCGTTGACGCCCTTGAAGCCGTTCAAGTCCATCATGAAGAGGGCGTGTTGCGTGCCGTTCGTGGGCGGCGACTTGGTGGCGGCGGTGAGGGCTTCCATCAGCGCGCGGCGGTTGAGCAGTCCCGTCAACGGGTCTTCCGTGACCAGCGCGGTGAGCTCCCGGAGCTCGATCTCCGCCGCGGTCCTGAGCGCGCTCGTCTGTCTCTGATCGCTCAGCCGGCGTAGGACGAACACGAACAGGCTGGCGGTCAACAGCACGGTCAGGAAGATCGCCTCGGCCAACGAGACTTGACGCTGTTCTTGGCTCAGCCTGTCGATGAAGAAGAACAGATCGTATTGCAGCGCGAGCAGAAGGGCCGCCAGCATCAGCACGAATAGGAGGAGCGCGTCCTGCAAGCTCGCCCGGGGGTGTGCGGTAATGGCCCGCCCCAGCATTTTGGGTGTGAAAGGGTTCACGATCTCTCCGCGACAATGATGCGAGGAAAGCTACCCTCAAGCTCTCTAGGAAATGTAAATCGAACTTTAGAGAGTTATTCCCGCAGATCGTGCAGAGCCTGGATTTCTGCAACCCATCAGCGCTGATGGACGTAAATGCCGGGCGCGGGGCAAAGGGGCGCAAGGCTCTTTTCGGGCGCACCCATCGCCGGCGGAGCGGCGCGCTCGGCGCTTCCGTGGGCCTTCAGCCATTCGGCCCAACTTGGCCACCATGAGCCGTCCTTGGAGGTTGCCATGGATCGCCATGTGTCGGCATCGACATATGGGTCGCCCGGATGACGGGTCGCCATGTGGTGCCGGCGACCGCGATGGCCGGGCTCCGACACGATGCCGGCATTGTGTCCGCCATTGGTGAGCACGAAGGTGAGTTCGTTGTCGGTGAACAGGTGGATCTTGTAGACCGAGTGCCACGGCGCGATGTGGTCGGTCTCGGTGCCGACGGCGAAGATCGGGGTGCGAATATCCTTGAGCGCGATCACCCGTCCTTCCACGGCGTAGCGGCCGGCGGTCAGGCGGTTTTCCAGAAAGAGTGCGCGCAGATATTGCGAATGCATACGGTAGGGAAGGCGCGTCTGGTCTCCACTCCAGCTCGCTAGGTCGTTGGCGCCATCGCGTTCGCCGAGCCAATATTCCCGGGTCATCTTCGACCAGACGAGCTCGTTGGGTCGCAGCGCCTTGAAGGCGTTGCCCATCTGCTTCGTGTCGAGCACGCCTTGATCCCACATCATGTCCTCGAGGAACGCAATCTGGCTCTCATCGACGAACAGCATGAGCTCGCCGGCTTCGCTGAAATCGGTCTGCGCGGCAAGAAGGGTGATGCTAGCGAGCCGGTGACCGTCGTCGCGCGCCATGGTCGCCGCGCCGATCGAAAGCAGCGTGCCGCCGATGCAATAGCCGCAGGCATGGACTTTGCGCTCAGGAACAATCTGGTTGACGGCATCGAGCGCCGCCATGAGGCCTAAGGTCCGGTAGTCGTCGAAGGTGATGTCGCGATCCGCCGCAGTCGGATTGCGCCAGGAGATCATGAACACGGTGAAGCCCTCGGACACGAGGTAGCGCACGAAGGAGTTCTCGGGGCGCAGGTCGAGCACGTAATATTTCATGATCCAGGCCGGCACGATCAGGATGGGCTCGGCGGCCACGTCCGGTGTCGTCGGGCTGTACTGGATCAGCTCCATGAGTTCGTTGCGATAGACGACCTCGCCGGGTGTGATGGCGACGTCTTCGCCGACGGCGAAGCCGTCATTCAGCGGCGCGGGCTCGCGCGCCAGCGCGCAGAGCGCGTCCTGGGCGAGATTCTGCCAGCCGCGCATGAGATTGGCGCCGGCCTCTTCGCGGGTTCGCTCGACGATGGTGGGGTTGAGCCAGGGCATGTTGGAGGGCGACAACACGTCGAGGCCCTGGCGCGCCAGGAAGGCGACACGGTCCGCGTTCTTGCGCGACATGCCGCGAACCGCTTGGGTGGCACTCCGCCACCATTTTTCCTGCGCCAGAAAGGCTTGCTGCCAGAAGATGTAGGGCGCCGTCTGCCACGCGGGATCGGCGAAGCGCCGGTCGTGCGGTTCGGGCTGAAAGGGCGGCTCGGGTGCGTTCTGGGCCGCGGTCTCCAGGCCAAAGCGGCCAAGCCGGGCGAGCAAGCCGACCGCTTCGAGCCAGAGCTCCATCTGGCGTCCCGGCGAGCGCGCCAAATGGGCCGCCCAGTCATACAAGGCCGAGCTTTGCGCGTAGGGCGACACGCCCTGGGTGAAACGCGCGATCGTGGCGCGGGCCACACGGTCCGCGGTCTCGAACGAGCCCGAAGTGGTTTCGTCGCGCGGGCCGCTGCCCGGCAAATCGGGCTTGGCGAGCAGGGTGCGCTCGACGGGGCGCGGCAGGGCTGGAACGGGGGGAGACGTGATCTGGTCCATGGGTATGGCGTTGTGTATTGGGGACAGCTCTGCCTTTGAGGAGGGCATCTTTATGTGAAGGAGTTGTGATCCTCCGTCGGGTCTTGATGACGCAGTGAGAGGCTGCAGGGCTCCCGACCCAGGCCCCGACAAGGGCTCCCGGCGAGGCTCGTCGGCGGCGCGCCCAAGCCGAAATGGACAAGGCGCCACGACCTACGTACGCTGACCCAAATCAGTGGCCATCAAGAGCCGCTCCATGAGATCGAGGGAGGAGCCGGGTATGAACGAACAGCCTCAGCGCGAGTTGTTTTTCGGTGCGTGTCCGCATGATTGTCCGGACACCTGTGCCATGGTCTACGAGGTCGCCGACGGGCGGCTGGTTGAGGTCAAGGGCAACAAAGAGCACCCCATGACCCGCGGCGGTCTGTGCGTGAAGCTCAAAGACTTTCACGACCACCACCACAATCCCGATCGTTTGCTCTATCCCATGCGCCGCACGGGCCCCAAGGGTTCCAATCAGTTCGAGCGCATCAGTTGGGATGAAGCGATCGCTGAGATCGGCACGCGCTGGCGCGACATCATCGCCGAGTACGGCGCGCAGGCCATCATGCCGCAAAGCTATCTCGGCAATATGGGTCTGGTGCAGGGCATCAACTCGGGCGATCCGTTCTTCAACCGTCTTGGGACGACCGTGAACGAGAAAACATTCTGCGCGTCGGGCTCGTCCACCGCATGGCTGATGACGGTCGGGCCGACGGGCGGTGTCGACCCCGAGAGCTTCGTCCATTCGAAATTCATCGTCATCTGGGCTTGCAACTCGATCTCGACCAATCTGCATCACTGGCCGTTCGTGCTGGAAGCGCAGAAGCGCGGCGCCAAGGTGGTGGTGATCGATTGCTATCGCTCGCGCACGGCGAAGCAGGCCGATTGGCATATCGCGCCCAAGCCCGGCACCGACGGCGCGCTCGCCATGGGCATCATCAATTCCCTCATCGCGCAGGGGCTCATCGACCAGGACTATGTCGATCAGCACACTTACGGCTATGAGGAACTCAAAGCGCGCGCGGCGGAGTTCACGCCGGATTATGTGGAGGCGATCACCGGCGTCAAAGCCGCCGACATTGCCAAGTTCGCCAAGGAGTTCGCCACCGACCAGCCGAGCGTGATCCGTATCGGCGTGGCGCTGGAGCGGTCCGCCGGCGGCGGTCAGGCGATCCGCGCTGTCGCCTCTCTCCCGGCGCTTGTCGGCTCATGGAAGCATGTGGGCGGCGGTCTCCTACAGATGCCGCTATGGGACTTCCCGGTCGACTGGATGAAGGTGTCGCGCGGCGACTGGATCAAGCCCGGCACGCGCGCGATCAACAACCTTCAGCTCGGCCGGGCGCTCACCGGCGAGATGCCACTCGACCCGCCCCTCAAGAGCATGTTCGTCTATTGCACGAACCCGGTGTCGCAGGCGCCCGAGACGAACAAGATCGTGCAAGGCCTGCAGCGCGAGGATCTGTTCACGGTCGTCGCCGAGCACTTCCTCACCGACACGGCGAAATATGCCGACATCGTGCTGCCCGCCGCCATGGCGGGCGAGGCGGAGGACATGATGTGGTCCTGGGGTCATTTCTACTTCACCTATAATCAGAAGGCGGTCGAGCCGCCGGGCGAATGTCTGCCGACGAGCGAGATGTGGCGGCGGTTGGCGAAGGAGATGGGCTTCGACGATCCGGTGTTCAAAATGACCGACAGCGAACTCGCCGCCTATTACATCAATTGGGACGATCCCAAGATGGCCGGCGTCGACATGGATTATTTCAAAGAGCACGGCTACTTCAAGATCGATGTCGGTGCGGCGGATACGCGGACACCGCATAAGGACGGCAACTTCCCGACGCCGTCGGGCAAGGTCGAGTTCCTGCTGCATGACGCCAAGAACTTCGTCGCCGGGCCGTTCCGCATGATGTATGACGGCGACCAATGCGGCGAACCGGTCGATCCGCTGCCCGGCTACGTGCCGCCGCGCGAAACGCCGGAGACCAACAGCGCGCGCGCGGAGCTCTACCCGCTCAACATCCTCTCACCGAAGAGCCACGGCTTCCTCAACTCCTGCTACGCCAATGAGCCGCATAAGATCAAAGGCCAGGGCGAGCAGTTCGTGCTGATTAGCCCGCAAGACGCGGAGGCGCGGAGTATTCGTGACGGCGATCCGGTGCGCGTGTTCAACGATCGCGGCGATTTCGAGGGACTGGCGCGGGTCACCGATGACGTGGGCGACGGCATCGTGGTGGCGACGCTGGGCTATTGGCGGAGCCTCAACCGCTCCGACGGTTCGGTCAACTCGATCTCATCGGACGCTCACTCAGGGCTCGGCCGCGCGCCGACATATTGCGACAATCTCGTCCAGGTGACGCGGGTGAACTAGGCGCGGCTACTCGGCGGCCGCTTTGGCACCGATGTTTTGCAGCGCGGTGAAGCCCTCAAACTCGGGATGCCCGAGATAGAGCGGCTTGCCTTCGCCGGCGCGGGCATGCGCCTTGCGGAAGGCGTCTGACTTGGTCCAGGCCTCGAAGGCTTCTTGCGAGCGCCACGAGCTATGCGAGGCATAGAGCACGTGGTCGTCGCGCTCGGGGCCCTTCAGGAGCTGGAACTCTACGAAGCCGGGCACGTCCTCGAGATGGGTGTCGCGGGTGAGCCAGACCTGCTCGAAGTCGTCCTCCGATCCCTTTTTCACTTTGAACCGGTTCATGGCGATAAACATGATGCACTCCGTACGATGAATAGCCTGCACTCGATATCGCGGCGCAGGACCGGAACCCTAGGGGAGTGGCGGGAATTTGTCGTGTGTGAGTTTTCGGAACAGCGTTTAAGCCCCTGAAAGGTCTGACCTCGGTCAAGGCGTGACAAGGGGTCTCAGGCCATTAAGGGTGCCCCCACTGGCGATCGCCTCGCTGGCTCACCATCTTCACCATGCGAGCCCGCTTCCCCTCGCCACCAAGTCCTGGAGACAACCCCATGAATAAGCCATTGACCCCGAAGGAACGTCAGAAGGTGAAACTCGACACACCCACTGACCTCGGTTCCAACGCAACGCGGGACATTTCGGGAGCGCTGAATGCGCTGCTTGCCGATGTGTTCGCGCTCTACATGAAGACCAAGAACTTCCATTGGCACGTGAGCGGGCCGCATTTCCGCGGCTATCACCTGATGTTCGACGAGCAGGGCGCCGAGCTGTTCGCCATGACCGATGAGATCGCCGAGCGTGTCCGGAAACTCGGCGGCACGACGCTGCACTCGATCGGCAATATCGCCCGGCTTCAGCGCATCCCCGACAACGACGCCGACTATGTGGATCCGCTCGACATGCTGGCTGAGCTCCGTGAGGACAATCAGTCGCTGATCGCGAGCATGCGCGAGGCCCATGGCCTCTGTGATGAAGAGAACGACGTCGGCACGGGCTCCAAGCTTGAGGAGTGGATCGATCAGGCCGAGAAGCGCGTCTGGTTCCTGTTCGAGTCGAGCCGCCGCGGAGATTCGAGCGGCCACTAGGCGCCTTCGCCACTACCCTGAATTGTTACGCGCCGCCTCTCACCTCCGAGGGGCGGCGTTTTTCATGCCTGGGTGCGGCTCTATTTGCCTTGGCTCAGCCGGCATTATGGGTAACAAAGTCCGGAAAATAGGCCCGCCCATTCATGCCCATCCGCAAAGCCCGCTCCGTCATCCAGAAATTCATTGCGTCCGAAGCTTCGGGCGGAATCGTGCTGATGGTCGCCGCCGCGCTCGGCATGATCGTGGCCAATTCGTACCTCGCCCACGACTACGAGCACATCCTGCATCTTAAGGTCGGCGGACTTTCGGTCCTTCATTGGATCAATGACGGGCTAATGGCGCTGTTCTTTCTGCTGGTCGGGCTCGAAATCAAGCGCGAGATGCTGGTGGGCGAGCTTGATAACTGGCCACGCCGGGCGCTGCCCCTGATTGCGGCGGCCGGCGGCATGCTGGCGCCGGCCCTCCTTTTCTTCGCGGTCAATTTCGAGACGCCGGAGACTTGGCGGGGCTGGGCGGTGCCGACCGCTACGGACATCGCATTCGCGCTTGGCGTGCTGTCGCTGTTCGGATCGAGAATTCCGAATTCGCTCAAGGTGTTTTTGACCTCTCTTGCGATCATCGATGATCTTGGGGCGATTCTCATCATCGCGATCTTCTACGCTTCCGATCTCTCCATGATGGCGCTGGGGCTCTCCGCACTCGCAGCGCTTGTGTTGATTGCCTTCAATTGGTTCGGGGTGCTGCGGCTTTGGCCCTATCTCATCGTCGGCGCGGGGTTGTGGGCGGCCATGCTGTTCTCAGGCATCCATGCGACGCTCGCCGGTGTGGTGTTGGCGTTGACCATTCCGCTCGGCGACACGAGCGGCGGTCATGGCCACGATCACGGCAACCAAAGCTCACCGCTTTACCGGCTAGAGGATGCACTCGGCTTCGGCGTCGCCTTTCTCATCGTGCCGATCTTCGGCTTCGCCAATGCCGGGGTGTCGCTCTCCGGCGTGACCGTGGACATGATGCTGGCGCCGCTGTCGCTCGGGATTATTCTCGGTCTCTTCGTGGGCAAGCAGCTCGGGATCATGGCATTCGTCGCGGGCGCCCATCGCACCGGCATTGTGCATCTGCCGGCGGAGGCATCGTGGCGCGAGCTTTATGGCGTCGCCATCTTGTGCGGCATCGGCTTTACCATGAGTCTTTTCATCGGCTTGCTGGCGTTTACTGATCCAGCTCAAATCGCCGAGACCAAGCTCGCGGTGCTTATCGGCTCCATGCTGTCGGCCTTGGTGGGCGCCGTCGTACTGCTGTGGCCGAAGCGCCGCGCCGTGGTGCAGGACGAGGCGGGTTAGGTCTCGCCGTATAGCCAATCGAACTGGCGAAGCGCTCTCTCGCCGCTCCGCGCACGAAGCGCGAGATTGCGTGCAAACCGTGCCGGGCCGCTCAAGTGATAAATCCGGCCGAAGCGGCGCGAGGTCTGCTGGAGGCGCGTGGTCCGGGGGCGCCGAGCCGCTTCGTAGGCGCGGAAAGCCGTCGCGGAATCTTTCGGGTATCGGGTGAGGCAGTGGGCGAGCTGGGCGGCATCCTCGATGGCCAAGGCCGCCCCTTGGGCGAGATAGGGCAGCACGGGATGGGCGGCATCGCCGAGAAGGGTGATGGGTCCGCGGCTCCAGCGGGGCAGGGGCGCGAGCGAGAAGAGCGACCAGGACCGCCAGCTTGGCGCCCGTTCAATCAATGATTTCGATTCCTTGCACCAGCGCGTGAATCCGGACCCTAAAGCCGACATGTCGGCGACCTGGTTCCAGCCTTGGCTCTCATGGCCCCCGTCGATCACCGCGACGACGTTCAGGGCCGCGCCGCCGCGGACGGGATAATGCACGAGATGCGCGCGGGGCCCGAGCCACAGGCCCACCACAGGCGCCCCGAAGGGGTCTGGAAGGCCCTCAAGGGGCAGCAGTGCGCGGTAGGCGGTGGCGCCGGAGAAGCGCAACGCCGCCTCCGGCGCGATCGTCTTGCGCACGGTGGACCATAGCCCGTCGGCGCCGATGAGGCTTGCGCCCTCCAGCATCGTGCCGTCGATATTGGCGACGGTGACCGCGTCTTTCACTTCAATGCCGGAGACTTCAAGGCCGGAGACATCGAAGCCGGAGGTCAACGAGACCGGCGCGGCGGCGTCGGCGGCCGCCCGCAAGCCCGCATGCAAATCGGCGCGGTGAAGCGTCAGATAGGGCGCGCCATAACGCCTCTCGGCCTGATCGCCGAGGGGGACGGCGGCGAGGCGGCGTCCCGTCGTGCCGTCGAACAGCCAGATCGCTTCAGGCCGGAAGGACGACGGCATGATCGCGTCGAGCACGCCGAGCGCGCGCAGGGCACGCGTGGCATTCGGTCCGAGCTGAAGCCCCGCGCCGCTTTCCTCGACGAACGAGGAGCGTTCGAGGACGGTCGCATCGACGCCCGCGCGGGCGAGCGCGATGGCGGCGGAAAGCCCGCCAATGCCGCCGCCGGCGATGAGGACAGGCAGATGCTTCGTCATCAAATGTGTTTGGCCATCAGGCGGTGGCGTTAGGCCGCCGGCGCGCCAGGCGGCGCCGTGGCGACGTACACGCAGCCCCCAGGCTCGGTCTCCGTCGCCTTGAGGCCGTCGTCGAACTCGTAGAGTGTCGAACAATACGGGCAGATGATCTGCTGGTCGTCGCCCATATCCAGATAGACATGCGGATGGTCCTGCGGCGGCGCGGCCCCCATGCACTGGAATTCCTTGACGCCGATCTTGATCCGGTCGACGCCTATGTCATTCACGTAATGGGGCACGAGCGTTTGGGCCATGACAATCCGTTCGCGGGTCTGCTTATGGGACGGAGAGCCAGCATAGTGACCCTTGCGGCAAAGCGGTAGATCAAGAATGCAGAGCTTCGATTCAGGCGGCGTGCGGATCGCCTATATGGACGAGGGGGAGGGGGAGCCCATCCTGCTCATCCACGGCTTCGCCTCCAATTCGGAAGCGAATTGGATCGACCCGCAATGGGTGCGGACGCTCACCGAGGCTGGCCGCCGCGTCATTGCCTATGACAACCGGGGGCACGGTCGGAGCGAGAAGCTCTACGAGCCCGACCGCTATGGGGCGCCGGAAATGGCGGAAGACGCGCGGCGGCTGCTCGACCATCTCGGAATCGAACGCATCGACGTACTCGGCTACTCCATGGGCGCGCGGATCGCCGCCTTCCTGGTGTTCGCCCATCCGGAACGCGTGCGGAGCGTCATTTTCGGTGGGCTCGGCATCCACATGGTGCGGGGCATGGTGGGGGCTGGCCCGCTTGCCACGGCGCTCGAGGCGCCGCGGCTCGAGGACGTCACCAACGATACGGCCCGGAGCTTCCGGGTGTTCGCCGAGCAGACCAAGAGCGATCTGAAGGCGCTGGCGGCCTGCATGCGCGGCCCGCGCGAAAAGGTGCCCGCGGAAAGGCTTGGCGAGATCGCCGTGCCGGTGCTGGTGGCCGTGGGTAGCAAGGATGTGATTGGGGGGTCTGGCGCGGCGCTTGCGGAACTCATTCCCGATGCCCAATTTCTGGAGATCACGGGACGCGATCACATGAGGGCCGTCGGCGATTCAAAGTTCAAGCAAGGGGTGCTCGACTTTTTAACCTCGCGTCCTTAGTCGTTGATATTTCTGAATGCTCTCTCGTGGTAGACGAAGCGGGGTGATCCTGCTACGGGGGCTCAAGTGAGGTAAAGCCATGCATAAGTCTGCAATGGCGGCAGAGCCGCAGATCAAGAGCTACGATCCCGTCTGGAGTCGGGTCCGACGCGAGGCCGAGGAGGTCAGCGCGGCGGAGCCCGCACTCGGTGGCTTCATCTATGCGTCGGTGCTGAGCCATTCGCGTCTCGAGGACGCGGTGTGCCATCGCTTGGCCCGGCGGCTTCAGCACGCCGCGCTCGATCCGGGCTTGATCCACAAGACCTTTCACGAAGTGCTCGAGGCCGATCCTTCGCTCGGCGAGGCATTTCGCGCCGACCTCATGGCCTGGGCGCAGCGCGATCCTGCCTGCGACCGGCTGATTGAGCCGATGCTCTATTACAAGGGCTTCCACGCGCTTCAGACCCATCGCATCGGTCACCGCCTGTGGAACGCGGGCCGCAAGGACTTCGCGCTCTATCTCCAGAGCCTGGTGTCGCGCTTCCTGCAGGTCGACATTCACCCGGCGGCGCGGATCGGCCGTGGCATTATGATCGACCACGCCACGGGCATCGTAATCGGCGAGACGGCGGTCGTGGGCGACAATTGCTCGCTGCTCCATGGCGTCACGCTCGGCGGTTCCGGCAATGAGCAGGGCGACCGTCATCCGAAGATCGGGCGCGGGGTCATGATCGGCGCCGGCGCGAAGATTCTCGGCAACATTTCGATCGGCGATTGCGCCAGGATCGCGGCCGGAAGCGTGGTGCTGAAAGACGTCGGGACACAGCGGACGGTGGCGGGTGTGCCGGCGCGCGATATCGGCGCCAATTCCTGCGCGGAGCCGGCGCTTTCCATGGATCAATTCTTCTCAGGCGACGAAGCAAGCCGCCGTTAGGGCTGGCAGCAGCTCAAGGGGGTAAGTGCGTGACACGCGACGAGATTGTGAAGCTCGAAAACTATCTGCAGAAGACGTTCCAATTGGCGTCGATCCAGGTCCGGCAGCGGCCGCAAAAGGACGATTCCGCCGAGGTCTATATCGGCGAGGAGTTCATCGGCGTGCTGTTCCGCGACGACGATGACGAGGACGAGACGGCCTATCAGTTTCAGATGGCCATTCTCGACTTCGACCTCGAATAAGGCCCCGCGTTCCGGGGCGGCACGGGCGTTAACCAGTCCTTAAGAATGAGGCTGACCGCCCCGCGCGCCCCGCTAGAGTGCTCCTTGCGAAAAGCACGGCGAGGGGCGCCATGGAATCCGTTATCGTTTATGCGTACGTGATAGCCGTCGGCTTTGTCATGGCCGGCGTGCTGTCGAGTTTCGTCCAGCTTGTCTCCGGCCAGCCGATGCGGTTCGGGCTGGACCCAGAGTCCTTCCTAAAATCGCTCGGCGGCGTTTTCTTAAGGATCTTTGCCGGGCCCGCGATTTTGATGCGGAACGCTTGGCGCGGGATGTGGGTCGAGGCGCGGCCGAAGGTCTGGTTCGGGCTCTCGGTGGCCATCGCGGCCACGTGGAGCCTGTTCATCGGCGCGTTGATCATTGATCTCGTTCTGACGCTGTAAGGCCCAAACCCTCTGAAAAAAAAGGAGCCGGTCTCTTTCGAGACCGGCTCTAGGAAAAGGCCCGGTTGGGTCGGGGATGGGTGGGGGATGTCACCGGGCCCTCAAACATTGCCCCCCGGGGAAGGGGGTCGAAACTCTCCTAATCAGCGGTTCGAAGCGGACACCTGAGGCTGCGGCTCCAGGCTCGGCGGCAGCAGCGAAGTCCAAACCAGCGGATTGCGGGCCGACTGCTGCTTGACGAAGGTGTAGGGCGTGTCGGCCCAGGCCACGACGGCGCGCTGCTTGTTGTCGAGAACGTAGTCACCGCGGTCGGTGCGCACGGTCAGGACGGCATGGCCCTCGTTGTTCTCATCGCGCACGACGGTGATAAGAAGCGTGCTTTCCGGCCAGCCGCGCTCGATCAGGATCCGGCGCTTCAGCAGGACGTAGTCCTCGCAGTCGCCTTGCTTCACGGGATAGGTCCACACCTCGACCTTGCCATAGAGGTCGAGATCGGTGATCGGCGCGACGGCGTCGTTGACGCTCGTATTCACGTCCTTGAGCTCGCCGAGCTTGGCGGCGGTCAGCTGAACGCGGTCGGCGAAGCGGCCGGACGGCCGGCACTCCGCCGCGCGCTCGCGGCAGAAATTCACGTAGCCAATGGGCGGCAAGGTATCGCCGAAGGACTGCAAGAACGCCACCTTCTGCGGCCCAAGCTGAGGCTTGAGAGTAATCGCATGATTATTGGTGGCGTCTGCGGGCAGCGACGAGATAAACATCAAAAACGCCACCCCAAGAATGAACTGTTTCATTGTACCCCCCTGTTGTTGAGGAGCACTATCTCAGAGAGAATTTGAGATCCCGATAAAAGAAGCCCGCGTTTTGAAGTAGTATTGGTAGTAGTTTTTTAGTGAGACCTACTCAAACCTGAATGTTCTTGGTTTCTATAAAATTTTAGACAGTTTGGAACAAAGCATGTCCAGGCGCGGATTTGCGCGGTTTTTCGCGCACCGCGCGGGGGCGAGGGCGCTCCATTTGAAAGACTTGGGAAAGGTTAGTCTAGTGTTAGTCTAGCCGAAGGTCCGAGCGAGGCTGTCGGGGTCTTGAATTTCGGCGAACTGAATCCCGATGCCTTGGTCGTGGTGGCGCACGACGCGGCCGCGCAGACGGCCGAGAACCACGACAGACTCCAACGGCGGCTTGACCCGCGTGGCGACGGAGGCGCCGCTCAGGGAGACGTCGATCACGCGGCAGTCGTGAACGTCACCATTTGGCAGGATCAGCTTCTGCGTGGCGATGCGCGGCTCAAAGCGCTCATGCTGCCGCTCCTGACCGTCAAGATAATCTCGGTTGCTGTACCAGGTCAGCAGATTGGCGATCCGCTCACGCTTCTGGGCGCTGGCCTTGAGTTCTACGGCGAACCCCCCCTCGAACGTGCGCGCCACGATCCCCTCGAGCCGACCGAGATTTTCGAGATAGGCGACGATGCGTTCGCCCGGTTGGCAGGAGATCGGAGCCAGGAGAGCCATGCCGCCGGCCGACATGTCGACGACCTCGCAAGGGTATTCCTGTTTGTCCTCGGCCATGAAGCGGCCGTGCAGCGTGACCGGCACGCGGCGATATTTGCGACGGTCCGGCACGAGCTTGGGGATTGGACGGTCGCTGCGACGCTCGCGCCGGAGTTTTCCGGCTGCCGCGGACCCGGATTCTTCCATGCCGAAGACACTCATGCCCTGTCGGAGCTTTCCCGATTGTAGATCTCGCGGGATGCAAGCTACACGCAAGATTTATTGGTGATGCATTAAGGAAACGTCTAGGAGGCGCCCAAAACCGGGGCCAACCGACCGGACACAGGATGCCGAGACGGGCTCGGTTACTGACTAGGGTCGCGGGAGAGGCCCCCCTCCACAACGCGAAAGCGCTTGCGGGCGGGGCGGGGCACCTCGGCGCCGCCATCGGTCATGAAGGCGGGGATGCCGTCGGGCCAGTGCAGATGAAGCTCCAACACCTCGAAAGTGGTGAGCGGCTCGGTGCCAAGCCAAAACGGTTGGTCGATCGCCGTGATCGATCCGAGCAGTCTATTGACCGTCTGGCCCGTATGGATCAACGGCATGAGCGTGAATTCGAATTCAGCTGTGTGGTGCGCCTTGTTTCTGGCCTGAAAGATGCCGTGGCCTACGGCGCCGTCATTGAGCACGTTGCGCACCAACGAGGCGATCGCGTCACGATCCTGAAACGACCAGAGGCCGAGGAAGTCGACGCCACGGAGTTCGCGGCCGAATTGCTGACAGATCCGCGTTCCGGCCAGGCGGAAACGGAAGCCGAGCAACCCGGTGCATTCGGCGATGAAAGTCTCGCGCAAGATGCCGGCAATCTTCGCCGGTTCGATCTCGAAACGGCGCGGCGCAACCCGTCCGTTGCGCATACCGTCCCAATACGCGAGAAGCTGCCTACTCGTTGGCTGCTGCATGTCCCACCCGACGCAAAACGCTACATGTTACTCTCGAGCCCGCACATCCTTGGGCCAAGCCAGGGTAGATCCCGTCTTGGCACGGTTATCCGGGCATGCTCATAGTTTGTTAAGCAGGGAGCGTGCCAGCGTCTTGGACGACAGGGGTCGCGCTGCGGCTTGGCGGTCATTAAGGTTGCCGCACCCACAGACAACTGACCGTTTCCGGTAGATTTTCCAATGGCCACAAGCGAACCGATGCTGAACGTCCCGCGCGCCGTCGTGGTGGCCGCGGGCATGATGATCGCGATTCAGGTGGTCCGGGGCCTGCTCCCGGACGAGATCGACATCACGGTTCTCTTGTCTTTGGCCTTCATTCCGGCCCGTTACAGCGGGGCGGCGGCCGAGCTCCCCGGAGGCTATCTCACCGCCGTCACCTCGTTCGCGACGTATATGGTGGTGCATGGCAGCTGGATGCATCTCTTGGTAAACGTGCTGTGGATGGTGGCTTTCGGAACCGCCGTGGCGCGGCGGATCGGGGGCCGCGGCTTCTACGAATTCTCGATTCTGTGCGGAATCGCGGGCGCGCTGACCCATCTTGTCTTTCATTGGGGCACCATGGGACCCATGGTGGGGGCCTCGGCGGCCATTTCAGGACAGATGGCGGGGGCGCTCCGTTTCGTCTTTTTCGCCCGTCGCGCGCCCGGAGAGCGGACTCCGGACTTTGTCAACGCGCCGCTGGCCAGCCTCAGGGACACCCTGCGCGACCACCGCATCGTGGGCTTTCTCGTGTTCTGGGTGGTGCTGAACGCTTATTTCGGGCTAACCGCGGTCTCGTTCGGCGGGGCAGAGGGCGCGATTGCCTGGGAAGCCCATATCGGCGGCTTCCTCTGCGGGCTTTTGATTTTTGGCTTTTTCGACAAACCGAGCGCCGTCGGCGACCTTTCGCAGGTGCAGTAAGCGACGGAATTTGCGGTTGATTCCGCTCTCTCTTGCACGGTGTTTCACTCCAAGACATGATGTCGCAGCAAACGGGGCCAAAGTCCCCGGGCTGGAGGAAACCTAATGAACGTCGCAGCAATCCTGAAACTGAAGGGCAGGGAGGTGATCACGACAACCCCTGATACCTCCTTGCTTGAGATTGCCCGGCTTCTCGGAACGCAAAAGATCGGTTGCATCGTTGTCACCGAAGCCGACGGCAAGGTGGTCGGTATCGTTTCGGAGCGGGATATCGTCCGCGAGATCGCGCGGGCGGGCGCCGAGGTGCTGGACGAGCCGGTCGATGCCTTCATGACCAAGGCCGTCATCAGTTGTCGGGAGTCGGATACGATGGACCGGCTGATGGGCGAGATGACCGCGCACCGGTTCCGCCACATGCCCGTGGTTGATCGCGGGCGCCTGGTCGGGCTTGTGTCGATTGGTGACGTGGTGCGGATGCGGATTGCCGAGGCCGAACTGGAAGCCGCGGCCATGCGCGAGTATATCGCGACCGGCTGATCGCCCCCATCGCTCCTGCGTGACGTTCGCCTAGGCGGCGAGTGCCCGCACGGCCATTCTGATCTCGTCGAGCTGGGCTTCGGCGGCTTTGGCCCCGGCGGCAATCGCCTCCTCGGCACGGTGGAAGTCGAACAAGCCGATCTGGCCGGTCTTCGGGCCGATCGTGATGTCGGGCGGATCGCCGGCAAGCCGCGACCGGGCGATGCGGTCTTGCGTGATATTGATTGCATCCATCATCACCGCCGACATGCCCGGTGCGCCGTTGCCCCGCCCGAAGATCTGCCGGTGCAGGAGATGCACGGCGGCGCGCCCGTTACCTTCGAGAAGCGCGGCGTCGTCGGCGCCCGAGGGCTCGGCGAAGGCCTCCTGATCGTGGATCACGCCGCCCTTGCCGAACAGATCGCAGTTCAGATTGACAGCGATGACGATGCGGGCGCCGTAGGCGCGGCACACCGAAACCGGAATTGGGTTGACCAGCGCTCCGTCGATCAGCCAGCGGCCGTTGATCTGCACGGGGCGAAAAATGCCGGGAAGCGCGAAAGAGGCTTTCAAGGCGGTCACTAGGTCACCCTTGTTCAGCCAGACCTCATGCCCCGTGCCGAGTTCCGTGGCGACGGCCACGAAACGGCGCCCGAGCCCTTCGATGGAGATATTCTTGAGATGCTTCTCGAGACGGCCGCTCAGGCGTTGCCCGGTGATCAGGCCGGAGCCGGCGAAGTTGAAATCGAGGAAGCCGAAGATCCGCCGCCGCGTGAGCGTCGTGGCGAAATCCTCGAGGGCGGCGAGCCTATCGGTGACGTAGCAAGCACCGGCGACGGCGCCGATCGAAGTGCCGGCGACAATGTCGGGCTCGAGGCCCGCCGCGACCAGCGTGCGTAGCACGCCGATATGCGCCCAGCCGCGCGCGGCACCTCCACCAAGAGCCAAACCAATCGTCGGTCTTGCCATACTTAACGCCTCGTACAGAACATATGGCCCTGTACCGCAAAACCGCAAGCGGCCGTGCTCGGAAGCTGCAGAGAAGGCCGGATGCGAGTCTTTGTCCTTTTAGATCAGTACTATGAACTCTTTAAAGTTCCCTTTGCGGCGGCGCCGTGGCCGTAGACGGCCTCCGGGTCGAACTTCCGCTCGGCCCCGACGGGGATGAGTTTCTGACCCGCGCTCTTGCCGAAAGGAACGCTGCGATAGAAACAGGACACGCGGCCGGTGTGGCAGCAGGCGCCCGTACCTGTCATTTTCACCTTGAGCCACAGCACGTCTTGATCGCAGTCGGTGCGCATCTCGACGATGCGTTGGACATTGCCGCTGGTCTCGCCTTTGCGCCACAGCGCCTTGCGCGACCGGGACCAATAGTGCGCCTCGCCCGTCTCCATGGATCGCGTGAGCGCCAGCGCGTTCATGTAGGCGAACATCAGCACCTCGCCGGTCTCGGCGGAGGTGACGATGACGGGCAGAAGGCCGTGCGCGTCGAACTCCGGCGCGAACACGTCGCCTTCTTCGCGCGCGGTCTTGTCGTCGATCTTGGGGAAGTCGTCGGCTGTGGTCACCGCGATTTGTCCTTCGCGGCCGAAGCGGAGTTAAGAACGGCCGCGTTCAGTCGCCAACTGCATGAAGCGCGCTTGCTGCGCCGGGTCCTCTTTGAAGATGCCGGTGAACTGCGTGGTGATGGTGGCCACGTCGGGCTTCCTGACACCGCGGATCGACATGCACTGATGGACCGCCTCGATCATCACCGCCACGCCCTTGGGCTTCAGCACCCTGTCGATGGTTTCGGCGATCTGGGCGGTCATGGTCTCCTGCGTTTGCAGACGGCGTGCGAACACCTCGACCACGCGGGCGAGCTTGGAGAGGCCGACCACGCGGTCCGTCGGGAAATAGGCGATATGCGCCTTCCCGATGAAGGGGATCATATGATGCTCGCAATGGGAGTGGAGCTCGATATCGCGCAGCATGACGATGTCGTCATAGCCCGCCACCTCGTCGAAGGTGCGCGACAGCACCTCGATGGGGCACTCGCCATAGCCGGCGAAGAACTCGTCATAGGAGGATGTCACGCGGCGCGGCGTATCGCGCAAGCCTTCGCGCCGAGGATCGTCGCCCGCATAGGCGATGAGCGTGCGGACGGCCTCCTCGGCCTTCTCGCGTGACGGGCGGGTGATCTCTGGGCCACGGCCAATTTCAATGCCCGCATAGAGCTGCGTGCCTCGATCCTTCGTGGTGGCGTCCATGACGTGAAGCTTTCCTTATTTGCGAACGCGTTTAGCGCTGATTATGAGGCGCCACATAGGTGCGACGCGGGGGGCGTGGCCGTCCGGCCCTCGGGTGCATATATAATGCGCGAATTCCGCCTGCAAGGCGAGCCCGGTCCACCTAGGATGGCGAGATGACCCTGCCGGACGATATTTATAGTCAGCAACTGCTTGAGTTGGCTGCGGCCATGCCGCGCACGGAACGGTTGCAGACGCCTCAGGCCACCGCCAAAGCCCATTCCAAGCTCTGCGGGAGCCGCGTGGAAATCGACCTCGTCGTGGATGGGGACGTGGTGACCGACTACGGCCAAACGGTCCGGGCCTGCCTGCTGGGTCAGACGGCAGCCTCGATCATGGGCCGCGAGATCGTGGGCTCGACGGCGGCGGAGCTCCGCGAGATCGGGGCGGCCATGCGGAAAATGCTGAAGGACGACGGACCGCCGCCCGCCGGCAAATGGGCCGATCTCGCGCTGCTCGAGCCGGTGCGCGACTACAAAGCGCGCCAGCCGTCCACGCTGCTGGTGTTCGACGCGGTGGAAGATGCGCTTGCCCAGATCGAGGCGAAGCGGGCGTCGAGGGACGCCACGCCGTCCGCATGAGGATCCTGAGGATACTATGAGCGAGGACAACAAGCCGTGCTGGCTCGACTCTTTGGCCGTGGCCGCGCGGACCGGAAGCGCCTATCCCGCCCCGTTCGACGAGGCTGTTGCCGGCCGCGCCAAGCGGGCGCTGGGCAATGCGCTCGATCTCACCCAGTTCGGCGTCAATCTGGTGACCTTGCCGCCGGGCGCTTGGTCGTCACAGCGCCATTGGCACAAGAACGAGGACGAGTTCGTCTATGTGCTCGAAGGCGAGGCGACGCTGGTCACCGATGCGGGCGAGAAAGTGCTCACGCCGGGCATGGCCGCGGGGTTCCCGGCAGGGCGCGCCGACGGCCATCATCTGATCAATCGTGGCGATAAACCGGTGCTTTATCTGGAAGTGGGCACGCGGGCCTCGATTGAGGAAGCACAATACAGCGATGTCGACATGGCGGCGCGCAAGGATGGCGGCAGTTTCGTGTTCACCCGCAAGAACGGCGATTCTTTTCCAGGCGATTCTTTTCCATGAGCGCGACGCTGGGACAGCGCGTCGCCAAGGCGCTCATGCTCGCGCCCATCATGGCCTACCGTTACACGCTCTCAGCCCTGGTCGGCGCCCATTGCCGGCATCTGCCGACCTGCTCCGACTATGCGCGTGAGGCCATCGAGACGAACGGTGCGTGGAAGGGGGGCTGGCTTACGCTTGCAAGGCTCACCCGCTGCCACCCTTGGGGCAGCCACGGGCTGGATCCGGTGCCTGACCTCCAACAGGTCCGCCACCCCTTCGCCCCTTGGCGCTACGGGCGCTGGCGCCTAAATACAAGTGACGCGGCGGCCGATTCCCGCTAAAAGCGGCGCCGCCGACAGAGAGTCCGTCTTACCTGCGCTGGTACGCAGGAGTGAGAGGAGCGACAGATGATTTCCCTCAAGTTTCCCGACGGTTCCGCGCGCGACTTCGAATCTGGAGTCACGGGGCGCGAGGTTGCCGAATCCATCGCCAAATCGCTCGCCAAGAAGGCCGTAGCCATGGCGCTCGACGGCCAGGTGCGCGACCTCTACGAGCCGATCAAGAGTGATGCCGAGATCCGCATCATCACGCGTGACGACCCGGACGCGCTGGCGCTGATCCGCCATGACGCGGCGCATGTGATGGCGGAAGCCGTGCAAGAGCTCTATCCCGGCACGCAAGTTACCATCGGCCCGGTGATCGACAACGGGTTCTATTACGACTTCGCCCGCGACGAGCCGTTCACCCCCGACGATCTGCCGAAGATCGAAGCGAAGATGCACGAGATCATCAAGCGCGACTCGCCGTTCTCCTGTGAAGTCGTGGAGCGCGGCGCGGCGAAGAAGCTCTTCGGCGACATGGGCGAGGACTACAAGATCGAGCTGATCGATGCGATTCCCGAAGGCGACGACATCAAGCTCTACTCGCAGCGGGAATGGTTCGATCTGTGCCGCGGCCCGCATATGACGTCCACGGGCAAAGTCGGCAAGGGCTTCAAGCTGCTCAAGATCGCGGGCGCCTATTGGCGCGGCGACAGCAACAATCCCATGCTCCAGCGCATCTACGGCACGGCCTGGGCGAGCGAGGACGACCTCAAGGCTTATCTCCATCAGCTCGAGGAGGCGGAGAAGCGCGATCACCGGCGCCTGGGCCGCGAGATGGATCTGTTCCACTTCCAGGAGGAGGCCCCGGGCGCGGTGTTCTGGCACGCCAAGGGCTGGGCGCTGTTCCAGGCGCTGATCGGCTATATGCGCCGGCGCCAGAACGCGTGGGGATACGTGGAGGTGAACTCGCCCGACATGATGGAGCGCACGCTGTGGGAGCAGTCGGGCCATTGGGAAAAATTCGCCGAGAACATGTATATCGCCGAGACACCCGATGACCGCGTGTTCTGCTGCAAGCCCATGAACTGTCCGGGCCATGTGCAGATCTTCAAGCATGGTCTCAAGAGCTATCGCGATTTGCCGTTGCGCATCGCCGAGTTCGGCAAGGTGCATCGCTACGAGCCCTCCGGCGCGTTGCACGGGCTGCTTCGGGTGCGCCACTTCACGCAAGACGACGCGCATATTTTCTGCACCGAGGATCAGATCACCGAGGAGTGCGTGAAGCTCAACGAGCAGATGCTCTCCATCTATCGCGACTTCGGCTTCGATGATTTGCGCATCAAGTTCTCGGACCGGCCCGAGAAGCGCGTCGGTGCCGACGCCGTGTGGGACAAGGCGGAAGCCGCGCTGAAGCGCGCGGTGGAGGCGGCGGGGCTCAACTATGAGCTCAATCCGGGCGAGGGCGCCTTCTACGGGCCGAAGCTCGAATATGTCCTGCGCGATGCCATCGGCCGCGATTGGCAGTGCGGCACGATCCAGGTCGACCTCAACATGCCGGAGCGGCTCGGCGCTTTCTATATTGGGCCCGACGGCGATAAGGCGGTGCCGGTGATGATCCACCGCGCCATGTTCGGCTCTCTGGAGCGCTTCACGGGTATTCTCATCGAGCACCATGCCGGGCATCTGCCATTGTGGCTGGCGCCGACGCAGGCCGTGGTTGCCACCATCGTCTCCGACGCGGACGCCTACGCGGAGACGGTCCATGCGCGGCTGAAAGGAGCGGGCTTGCGTGCCGAGGCGGATGTTCGCAACGAGAAGATCAACTACAAGGTCCGCGAGCACTCGGTGGCCAAGGTGCCGGTGCTGTTCGTGGTCGGCAAGCGCGAGGCGGAGGAGGGCACCGTGTCGGTGCGCCGGCTCGGCTCGCAGACTCAAGAGGTCATGAAGCTCGACGACGCGGTCAAGATGCTCGCCGACGAGGCGGTGCCGCCCGACCTGCGCAAGTCCGGCACAGAGGCCGAAGCCGCATAGGCCCTAAGGCGAAGAGGGCCGGAACAGTGTGCCGGGGTTGAGCAGCGGCGCGTTGGGATCGGCGGGCCGTGACGAGAATCCATCGAAGCCCATCGCGCCGCCGGCCCCTTCGCCGGCCAAGGTGCCTGTTCCCGGCGTTGGCGCTTCCGGTGGATCAAGCAGTGCTTTCAGGGCTTCCGGCGATGTGGGGCCGTCCTGGATCGCGACTTCGATCTGCTTGTCCCCGCCGGGCTCAATGGAGAATCTCCGTGTAAAGCTCTGGCCGCCATGGTCGGCGACGACGGCGTAGCTCCCGGCCGCCAGGATGTGGGTGGGGAGTGCGCCAGCGTTCGACTTCACCGTGTCGCCCGCGGAGGTGAGGATGGTCCATTTGGTATTGGCCAGCGCCTCGCCGCCAAGCTTCTGCACCAGACGGAAGGTGATCTTTGCGCCGGTGTGCTTGATGGTCGCCTCGGTGACGCGGCCGGGCTCCACCGTCACGTCGACGCCGACACTGGCATTCGCATCGCCATAGAGGCTTTCGATGTGATAGGCGCCCGCATTGAGCCTGATGACGGCACGGGGCTTGGCGTCGGCCAGAATGGTTTGGCGCTTGCCGAACTGATCTTCCTCATCGGAAAGAATGTCGAAGCGGATACTTCCTTCGGGGCAATCCTCGCCGCTGGCAAGGATGGCCCGCATCGCGAGGCCCCCGGTGTTGAGGACGAATGTCTCATCAAGCGACTTGCCGTTTTCGACTTTGATCTTCTTGGTGAGGTTGGAGAGCCCATAGGCGGCGTTGACGAGATACTCGCCGGGGAGGAGGGCGGCTGTGGGATTTGACTCGCGATGGGTGCTGATCAGTTCGAAATTGCCGTCGGCGGTGGCCTGGGCGTTGTAGACCCGCCAGATGAGGCCCGATTGCAGTTTGGCGCCGCCTTCGGTGACGAGCGCTTCGAAGCTCACGGGCACGGGCCGCTGGGGCTGGGTCTTCGGCGGGGCTGGCGAAACGGGCACCACGCGCTTTGTCTGCGCTTGCGGTGCGTCACGCTTCGGCGCGCCGGATTTCAACACGGCGGTCTCGCCTTGTATCTGCGCCATGTGCCCCGGGCCCGGAGGCGCGGGCGGAGCGGCAGCCTCGGCCGCGGGCGGAGTTGGCGGCGGCGGGGCGGTGATTGCCTCGAACACCGTGGCAAGCCCGTCCTTGAAGGCGGTCTCGCTCGTTGCCGCGACGAACTTGCCGCCGGTCGCTGCGGCCACACAGGCGAGCGGTTGGAGCTCTTCGGTCTTGGCGCTCAAGCCCAGCACGTGAATGCGCAAACCCTTCGTCTTCTGCTTGAGCGCATCGGCCGTGACGCAGAGATCGGCGTCGCAGGTATCGCCGCCACCGGCGATGAGCACGACATCGAGCGTCTTGCCGTCGGCCGCAAGGGAGGCCGCATCGCTGATCGCCGCGGCGATGGGAGCTTGCCCCGTGGGTTTGATGCCGCCGAAAAGTTTTGCAAAGCTGCCGCCGTCGAGCGCGCCTGGCTTGGCCAGGATCTCGCTGTCGGCGCAGTTCGAGTCCTTGCGATGGCCGAAGGCCACCAGACCCAATGAGAGGTGTTCCGCCTGGCCGGGAATCGCCTCGGTGAGCGCGCTAAGCGCCACGTCGATCTTGGCGGTCTCGCCGATCTTGTCCGCCATGGTCTTCGACGCATCGAACACGAGGACGGCGGCAGGCCGATCTGGGTCTGGAGCGGGCGCAGAAATATCCTCGGCGGCGGCGGTCCCCGCGCCAAGGAAGACAGCGGGCAAAAGCAAAAGCTTCAGCGCCGCGAAGAATTTCCCCCGCATGGCGTTTCTCATCCGATTTCGTCGACCGCCCGACCGTTATACAAGCTTCCCCGGGCTTCGGGCGGCCATAACGCTTCGAAATTTGACCGCGAATGAGGCCGATTTTTGGAGCCGGAGGAGCCTTTTAGCCGCAACAGACGAACATTGTTGGAACGCCCGTTTCACGATATGGAGCATGGCCTTAGCCAAATATCATCAGAGCATGTCCAACCCAACTCTCGATCATCTCCTGACCCGGCGCTCCGTCTCGGCGAACGCGCTCGCCGAGCCAGGCCCTAACGCGGCCGAACTCACCCAAATCCTCACGGCCGCCGCCCGGGTGCCGGACCACAAGAAGCTGGTGCCCTGGCGCTTCGTCGTGTTCCAGGGCGCGGCGCGGGAGGCTTTCGGGCGCGTGCTCTCAGAGGTGTGCCGCGCGGAGGAGCCGGACGCAGGCGCCTTCCGCCTCGAAACTGAAGCCAAGCGTTTCTTGCGGGCGCCGGTCGTCATTGCCGTGATCTCCCGCATCACCAAGAATCCGGCGGCGCCGGAGTGGGAGCAGGTGCTGTCCGCCGGTGCGGCATGTCAGAATCTGATCGTGGCCGCGACGGCGCTCGGCTTCGGCACCCAATGGATCACGGAATGGTACGCCTATAGCGAGGGCGTGCGGCAGGCTTTGCCTCTCGCCGTGGGGGAGCGCGTGGCCGGATTCGTCTATATTGGGACGCCTAAGGAGACGCCAGATGAGCGGGAGCGGCCCCATCTCGCCGACATCGTCACCGCCTGGCAGGCTTGAAACGCGCTCGGACCCCCGTAGGATCGCTGCCCATGTTCTATGATGCGGTTGCCAACACGCACGGCCTTCGCTGGGACCCGTTCAAGGCGCTGGTCAGCCCGCGGCCCATCGGCTGGATTTCGACGCTGGGCGCTAACGGCGTGGTCAATCTTGCGCCCTACAGCTTTTTCAACGCCGTCTCGACCGACCCGCATTTCGTGATGTTCTCTTCCGGCGGGCGCAAAGACAGCCAGCGCAACGCGGAGGAGACGGGGGAGTTCGTGTGCTCGCTCGCCACCTACGATCTGCGCGAGGCCATGAACCGCACCTCGGAACATGTGGCGCCGGAAGTGGATGAGATGGTGCTTGCCGGACTGACGCCCGCGCCGTCCAAGATTGTGGCGCCACCGCGCGTGGCGGAGTCGCCCGTTGCCTTCGAGTGCAAATATTGGCGCACGATCGAGCTTCCCGGTCCCGACGGCGGGCCGGGGACCCATGCCATCGTGCTCGGCCAAGTGGTTGGCGTGCATATCGACGACGCGGCCATTGTGGGCGACAAGGTGGACGTGACCAGGCTCAAGCCCATCGCGCGGCTCGGCTACGGCGACTATGCGGTGATCGACGAGGTGTTCGAGCTGTCGCGGCCCTAATAGCCGAACTGCTCGGCCAGGATGCGTTCGGCTAGCGTATGACCGGGATCGAACATCATGAAGATGTCGATGCCGCTGTCTTCCTTCACTTCCACGGCGACCACATCGCGGAACTCCGTATGATCCGCCACCGCGCTCACCGGGCGCTTGCCCGGTTCGAGCACCTCGATATTGACCCGCGCCTCGTTCGGCAGGAGCGCGCCGCGCCAGCGCCGCGGCCGGAAGGGGCTGATGGGGGTCAGGGCGAGCAGCGGGGCGGTGATGGGCAGGATCGGTCCGTGCGCGGAAAGATTGTAGGCGGTGCTGCCGGCGGGGGTGGCGACCAGAACGCCGTCGCAGATCAGCTCTTCGAGCCGCGTGGTGCCATCGACGGCGAGTTTCAGCTTGGCCGCTTGGTGGATCTGCCGGAACAGTGACACCTCGTTGATGGCCAGCGCCTCGCGGTTCGCGCCGTTCACGTCGCGCACCGTCATGCGCAAGGGATGGATGACGGTAACTTCGGCCGCCTCCAGGCGATCCTTCAGCCGGTTCTCCGTGTAATCGTTGAGCAGGAAGCCGACCGAGCCCCGGTTCATGCCGTAGATCGGGATGTGGCTATTGAGGTGCTCATGCATGGTCTGGAGCATCAGACCGTCGCCGCCGAGCGCAACGATGGCGTCCGCTTGTTCGGGCGCGACGTCACCGTAGCGCTTGGTGAGCGCTTTGAATGCGTCCCTCGCCTCCTTGGTCTCGCTGGCGACGAAGGCGATCTTTTCGAAACGTGCCATGATTAATCTGATGCGCTTGGACCGGTCCTTGGAAACAGGCACTATAAAGCTGTGCTGACACGGTCATGCAAGTGTCTCAAGGGACGGTGAACGATGACCTCCGTACGGAACGAAGACCGGCCGGTCCTGATTTATACGACCTTTCCGAGCCTCGACGAGGCAAAGCGTGTGGGTGAAGCGCTGGTGGCGGCCCGGCTTGCGGCCTGCGTGAATGCCTTTCCAGGCATGATTTCCATCTATGCGTGGGAGGGCGCGCGGCAGCAGGCGAACGAAGTCGCCATGATCATCAAGACCCGCGCCGGACTGACCGAGCAGGTCATGGCCGAGACCAAGCGGCTGCATCCTTACGACGTGCCCGCGTTGCTCGTCCTGCCGACGAAGGGTGGGAGCGAGGACTATTGTGCCTGGATCGCCGGCGAGACCGGAGGCGGGAGCGTGCCATGAGCGCAGGCTATGTGCTTGCGATCGACCAAGGAACGACGAGTACGCGCGCCGTTCTGTTCGATGAAGCGGGACGTCCGCAGGCCACCGCCGCCGTGCCCTTGACGCAGATCTATCCGGCGCCGGGGCAGGTGGAGCATGACCCGGACGAGATCTGGCGTTCCGTGCTCGAGGTCTGCCGTGCGGTCCTGAGCGAGGCCGGCACTCACGAGATCGCCGCGGTCGGTATCACCAATCAGCGCGAGACGACGGTGGTATGGGAGCGGGCGACCGGCAAGCCGCTCGCCAATGCCATCGTGTGGCAGGACCGGCGCACGGCGCCGCTCTGTGCGGCGCTCGAGCGGGAAGGTTGGGCTGCGCATGTGGCCGAGACCACTGGTCTGGTCATCGATCCGTATTTCTCGGCGACGAAGCTCGCCTGGCTTCTCGACAACGTGCCGGACTTGCGCGAGCGCGCGGCGCGCGGCGAGGTGTGCTTCGGCACGATCGACAGCTTCCTGCTGTTCAAGCTCACGGGCGGGGCGCTGCATGTGACCGACGCCACCAATGCCGCGCGCACCCAGCTGTTCGACATCAGAACGGGGAAGTGGGACGCGCGGCTTTTGGACCGGCTCGGAATCCCGCGCGCCATGCTGCCGGAGGTGCGTGACAGCCAGAGCGATTTCGGGAGCACGCTCGCATCCGATCTTGGCGCGACGCTTCCTATCAGAGGCGTTGCCGGCGACCAGCAGGCGGCCGCCCACGGTCATGCCTGCGTCCGGCCCGGCATGATGAAGGCGACCTATGGCACGGGCTGCTTTGTCGTCGCCAATACCGGCGATGAGAAGATCGCGTCGGCGACGCGCATGTTGTCGACGATCCTGCATCAGCGCGAAGGCGTGCGGACCTTTGCGCTCGAAGGCGCGATCTTCATGGCGGGCGCCACCGTGCAATGGCTGCGGGACAGTCTCGGTCTCATCGCAACGGCCGAGGAGAGCGAGGCGCTGGCACGTGACGCCGATCCCGAAGCGGGCGTCTATCTCGTCCCGGCCTTCCAAGGTCTCGGCGCGCCGTTCTGGGATGCGGATGCGAAAGCAGCCATCGTGGGCCTGAGCCGCGCGGCCTCGAAAGCCGATATCGTGGCCGCGGGGCTCGAGGCGGTCGCCTTCCAGACCCGCGATCTCTTGGGCGCCATGCGTCAGGACATGGCCGTGAGCGGCATCGCTTCGGGGGGGACGCTCCGTGTCGACGGCGGCATGACGGTCAACGGCTGGGCCATGCAGCGGCTTGCCGACATTCTGGGCGAGACCGTCGAGGTCGCGGCCATCCCGGAGACCACGGCGCTCGGCGCCGCCTATCACGCCGGCCAAGCGGTCGGCTTCTACGGAGACGATGCGGTGCTGGGCGACAGTTGGGCGCCGGCGAAAGTCTACGATCCGCGGATGGGCCACTCCGAACGCGAGGCCCGCTATGCGGGCTGGCTCGAGGCCGTGGCGCGGGTGCGCAGCGGCGGGGCGTAAGGCCATTTCAGAGTCTTAACGGGGTCGCCTGTGGGCCCTAAAAAGCCAAGGGTTCCAAGCGTTAACCCGTTAGGAATCCTTTTGGAGGCAAGCTCGGCGCGCGGCGGGCCTTGGCCTTTCGATCCCGCGAGTTCTGAATTTTTGCGTTGGAGTAAAGGTGTCCGTGCTCAGTCCTCTCCCGGACGGTGCCCTGATCGGGCCAGACGTCGCCCCATCGGCGGATCGTCAGGCGCGGCGCGATGCCTTGTTCCAAGAGACGCTTGCCGAGACGCTCCAGCGTGTGGTGCTCGGCGCGGCTTGGTCGCTTCAGCCGAAACGTATCGACCGGCTTGTGCCGCTCGCCAAGCTCTCAATCGCGCACATCTTCGAGTCAAGCGACGCGCTTCCCGATCTTGCCAAGACGCCCGATGCGGGTGAACTGGTCGGCATCGCCGACGATCTCTCCGCGGCGACCTTGGAAGACGCTTACGGGCGTGGGCTGTTTCCGCATGCGCATTTCGGACCCACGAAATGGCTCTCGCCGCCAGAGCGTTGCGTGCTGTTCTTCGAGGACTTTCACATTTCGAAGCGGCTGCGTCGCTTCATGCGTCAAGGCGCCTATACCGTCACCTTCGACCGCGACTTCGAGGGGGTGATCAAGGCTTGCGCGGGCAAGCGGGAAGGGCGTTGGCACCTCACCTGGATCACACCGCGCATTATGCGCGCCTTCGCGACCCTCTATGATGCGGGGGTTGCGCACTCCTTCGAGGTTTGGAACCGCGACGGTAAACTGGTTGGCGGCGGTTACGGTGTCGCCATCGGCCGGGTGTTCTTCACCGAGTCTCAGTTCAGCCACGAGGACAACACCTCAAAGCTCGGCTTCTCCGTGCTCAACTGGCACCTGGCACATTGGGGTTACGTCCTGAACGACGGCAAATGGCCGACGCCGACCATTCTCGACATGGGTTTCCGCATGATTCCGCGGTGCGAATTTCTGGACATCCTCGGCAAGGACGCGGGCGAGGGCGGCATGCCCGAACGTTGGACCGTCGAAGCAGATCCAAAAGTTGTGGCCGACTGGCACCACGGGCATTCCGGAGCCGAAAGGGCCGCATGAGTAGCGCTGGTAGGGGAGAGAGTAAGTGTTGAGTCAGGTATCGCGTAGCCTCGTGGCTTCGGGGCTTTCGGGCAAGCCGACGGCGCTTGCCATACTTGCCAAACATTTCGTCGGCTTTGGCCGCGGCCTGCCGGATCCGGAAAAGGCGCTACCTCAACCCGAGGGTCTTGCGGGACCGTGCACCGATCTGAGCGTGCCGACCTTGATCGCGGCCTATGCCAAGGGCCTCTATTTCGAGAACAAGAAATGGTGGGCTCCGGCGGAGCGCATGGTTTCGTTTCCCGAGAAGGCCTACGTGTCGAAGCGCGTGTGGCGGCTCCTTCAGACGCGCACCTATGGGGTAAGCTTCGATGAGGACTTTGCCGGCGTCGTTCGGGCGTGCGCCCCGGAGCCTGAACTGGCCGATGCCTTCATAGCGTTACACGCAGATGGCTACGCCCATTCCGTCGAAGTCTGGGATCGCGCGGGGCGGCTTGCCGGCGGTCTTTTCGGTCTTGCGATCGGACATGCCTTCTTTACCGAGACGATGTTCTCGCGGGAGCGCGACGCCGCAAGCGTAGGATTCGTGACGTTGAGTTGCCATCTCCAGCACTGGGGCTTCGCCCTCAATGACGGAAAGCGCATGAGTGGACAGTTGAGTCAGCTCGGCTTCCTCGTGGTCCCGCGCTTCGCCTTCAACGGATTGCTGTCGAAAGCAACGCAAGAACCGAGCCGCGTGGGCAAATGGACGGTGGAAATGGGCCTCGACCCCGCGCGCTGGAACCCGAAAGTGCCGGGCACCGGGCGGGCAAAGCCGGGTCAGCCAGAGCACTTCACTCTATCATCCTAGGTGCCGCGTGAGGTAGCATCCTGCCAAGGCCGCCGCGGGCAACTGGCGACTGGTCGAGGGTGCAAGACTCATGAGTATTGCCGGTATCGATCTCAACATGCTTGCCAATGCGGGCTTTCCGTTGGCCACGTTCGCGCCGGGGGATGTGATCTTCACCACGGGCGACCCGGGCGACTACATGTACGTGGTCCGTTCCGGTGAGGTCGAGATCGAACGCGACGGCAAGGTGGTCGAGACCTTGTCCGGCGGCGGCATCTTCGGGGAGATGGCGCTGATCGACGGCTCGCCGCGCAGCGCCACGGCCCGGGCCAAGACGGATGCCGAGGTCGCCCCCATCAACGAGAAGAGCTTTCTGTTCCTCGTGCACGAGACCCCGTTCTTCGCCATCGCTGTCATGCGTACGCTGGCGGATCGGCTCCGGCGTTCGGTTCCCCGCGGCTGAACTGTTGCGGGGATGGCCCCGTCTTTCACCATTTTTGCCTTGCATTGTGGCTGCCCCCGGCCATGATCGCCCCTGAACCCAACCCTCAAACTTCCCGTAATTGCCCTTGTCGCTGCTTGCGAATTTGGCGCTCAAGCGCCCGCCTAACATCGAAGCGTCGACGCTCGGGCGGGATGCTTTGGCGGGGACGATCTCGGCGATCGTCAACATCGCCTACTGCATTTCTTTTAGCGCGCTGATCTTCCAGGGCTCGATTGCGGCCGGTTTCCCGCTTGGCCTCGCGGCGCTCATCATGGGCACCGTGGTGACTGGTGTGGTCGTGGCCTTGACCACCACGCTGGTTCCCGCCGATGCGGGTCCCGATACGCCGGCCGTGGCCGTCATGAGCGTGCTCGCAGCCACCGTGGCCGCCGGGCTCGCGGCCAAGGGCGCGGACGCCGAGACCATGGTGATCAACGTGATGGTCGCCATCTCGGTCAGCACGTTCCTGACCGGTGCGCTTCTGTTCGGGGTCGGCGCGCTCAAGCTCGGCCAGTGGCTGCGCTTTGTGCCTTACCCGGTGATCGGCGGCTTCCTCGCCGCTTCGGGGTGCCTCCTCATTACCGGCGGCATCGAGGTCATCATCGGAAACAATCTCACGCTGTCTCCGTCGAGCTGGACGTCGATTTGGGATCCGCGCTATGCGCCGCAGATCGGGGTGGGCCTCGCATTCTCGCTGTTCATCGTTCTCTTGAAGCGATGGATGGACGATTTCCTCACCCTGCCGGTGGCCTTCATCGTCTTCCTCGTGACGATGGACGTCATCCTGTTCGGCTTCGTGCCGGATGAGGGGACGCGCAGTGTGTGGTTCCTGAAGGCGGTCGGCGCGCTTCAGTTATGGTGGCCCCTCGAGGCCATGGTCGAGCACGACATCGATTGGGGCGTGATGGCGCGCAGCAGCGCCGAGATCGGCGCGGTGTGCGGCGTCACCGCCATCTCCATGCTGCTCGACGTGTCGAGCCTGGAAGTGGCGCGGCAAAAATCGGCCGATCTCGACAAGGAATTCCGCACCAACGGGCTTGCCAACCTGCTCGCCTCCATTCTCGGCGGCGTGGCCGGAAACTTGTCGCTGAACAACAGCCTGCTGCTGCAGCAGGCCGGCGCGGTGACGCGGCTCAGCGGTGTGTCGGTCGCCATCGTTTGCGGGCTGGTGCTGTTTGCCGGGGCCGATATTGGCAGCATCGTGCCCAAGGCGATCCTCGGCGGCATGCTGGCCTATCTCGGTGTGATGATCCTCATCGAGGCGCTGGTGCGCTCGCCGGCGCAGCGCTCCGGCACCGATCTGGGGCTGGCCGTCGCCATCGCCCTGGTCATCTTGTATTTCGGTTATCTGGTCGGCGTGGTGCTCGGCGTGATCGGTGCCTGCCTCCTGTTCGCGCTGTCCTATAGCCGCATCGGCGTGATCCGCCGGCACCTCACGCGCTACGAGTTCTCGAGCAATGTGGAGCGCTCGCCGGAGCAAACGCGGCTGCTGCACGAGGAAGGCAAGCGCGTCCATGTGTTCTGGCTTTCCGGCTTCATCTTCTTCGGCTCATCGAACGGGCTGTTCGAGCGCATCAAGCGGGTGATCGAGGAACAGACCGAACGGCCGGTGGGGTACATCGTGCTCGACTTCAGCGCCGTGCAAGGGCTCGATACCTCGGCCGTGTTAAGCTTGGTCAAGTTGCGCAATTACTGCGAGGAGAAAGACGTGGCGCTTGCCTTTAGCGGACTGAGCGATGCCATGCGCGCGGCGTTCGACGGCGCCGGGTTCTTCGGCGCCAACCGGCCGCACCAGAAGTTTGGCAGCCGCAACGAGGCGATCGAATGGTGCGAGGACATGCTGCTCCTCTATCACGAGGTCGGCGATGCTTCGTCGCACAATTTCGAGACGTGGCTGCACAAGGAGTTCGAAGGCCTGATCGATTTCGACCGCATCTCCGCCTTCATGGAGAAGCAGGAGCTCGATAACGGCTCCTTCCTGTTCAAGCAGGGCGAGCCGTCGGACTCCGTCGTGTTCCAGGCTTCCGGCTGTGTCGCCATCACCATCACCGACGAGCATGGACGCTCCATCCGCTTGCGGCGCATGATCGGCCACACCGTGGTGGGCGAGATGGGCTTTTACCGACACATGCCGCGCACCGCAAATGTGGTCGCGGAGGAACCGACCGTGGTCTACCGGCTGACGCGCGATGCGTTCGATCGCATGCAGGAGAAAGACCCGGCCGCGGCGGCGGCGCTGCATAAGCTGATCATTCGGCTGTTGTCGGATCGGCTCGAATTCGCCAATCGCGAGATTTCCGCCCTGCTTTAGCTTGCGGCCCAGACCAGTACGGCGACGATTCCGAGATAGGTCAGCCCGTGCAGAAGCTGGTCGATGCCCAGCGTATGCCAGAAGCCCGGCGTTTGCGGCGTGTAGGCGTTGCGGCGGGTGATCTGCTCCTTCGCCCAGTCGATATGGTAGTGGATCGCGAACTCGCCGAGCGCGATGGCTGCGGCAAGGAGCAGCGAGACGGGCGCGATCACCAGATAGACGAGGGGAGTCAGCGCCGTGTGGATGCCTGCATGCAGCAAGCCGCCGGGATGCCCGTAGATGCCCTTGTTGCAATATTGGTAGGGCGTCTGAAGAAAAAAGTCGGCGGCGGTGTGCTTCAGCATCAGAACGCCGACGGCGGCAAGTACAAGAATTTCTGTTTCAGGCATGGGTGCTATTTCGACAAGGCTTCGGCCGTGCCATCCCAATCGGACGGAGGTGGCGTTATACGGAAGGCTGCGATGCGTTCTCGATACAGCGTATAGAGACGGTTCAATTGCGCGCCAGCGATGTTTTCGCACTCTATGCTTAAGGCGTCCGCCGCGTCCCAGTCCTGCGCGCGGTAGCGGCTGAGAAAATCCCGATGCTTGGCGGTGAGAGCGATGAAGGCTTGGCCTTCTTTGACCTCTCCATCGCCCAGAAGTGCGAAGATGCGCGTCGCCGCGGTCTTGCCCTTCATTTTCAACAGATCGATCTCGAGAAAGGCGAATTCTGGCGCACGCGATACGGTCTCCTGGCCGACAATGGCCATGAGGTCGTAGGTCTTCGACTGTCCTTCGATGCGTGAGGCGATATTCACGTTGTCGCCGATCACCGAGTAATCAAAGCGTGTTTCCGAGCCGAGATTGCCGACGCAGCATGAGCCTGTGTTGAGGCCGATGCCGAGCTTCACTTCCTTGTACTCCCGACCGCTCTCTTCGGCTTCTTGCCGCCAGCGTTCGTTCAGCGTTTTCATCTCGTCCACGAGGCGCAGGGCTGCGCGGCAGGCGTTGCTGGGATGGTCGGCGTCGTCCAGCGGCGCATTCCAAAACGCCATCACAGCATCGCCCATGAACTTGTCGATGGTCCCTTGCTCTTCGAGGATGATGTTGCTGAGCGGCGTGAACAGGCTGTTGAGAAAGCGTGTGAGTTCCTCGGCGTCGAGACCTTCGGAGATGGTGGTGAAGCCGCGCACGTCGCTGAACAGAAGCGTCATGTCGCGCGTCTCGCCGCCGAGCTTCAGCCGTTCGGGCTCGTCGGCCAAACGCTCGACGAGCGCGGGCGCCATGTAATGGGAGAAGGCGTTGCGCACGCGGTTACGCTCACGCTCGGTCCTCAAGAACACGAAGGAGGTGCCGGCAAGATAGATCGCGGTCAGCGAGATCGTCGGGTAGATGGGGTCGACAAGCCAGCCGAGAGCGTCGAATGCATACCAGGAGATCGCGACGACGCCGGCGATCGCCGCAGCGCCGACGATCGCGCTTCCCAGCGCGCCGGTACGATAGATGAGGACGGCGATGATGATGCCGAGCACGAGAATGTAAAGAAGCTCGGCGGGCGTGGCGAAGTCCGGCCGCAACAGATACGCGCCTTTCAGGATCTGCTCGATGGCCTGGGCGTGAAGCTCGACGCCGGGGACGGAGGCTTCGAGCGGAGTTGCCCGGAGATCGAGGAGACCGGCGGCACTCGTACCGATCAGAATGATGCGGCCCGCGATTTGGTCCGCGCCGATCTCGCCGTTCAACACTTTCCAGGCGGGGAGGTAACGATCGCGGGACTGAGACGAGAATCGCACCCACATCTGACCGTTGGCCTCGGTCGGCACTTCGAAATCGCCAACGCGGATCTTGACGATCCCGGTCTTTTCGCCGAACGCGGCCTCGCCGCTCGCGCCCGATGACTTGACCACATAGGTCGAGGCGCCTTGGGCCAAGCGAAGCGCGTCCGCGACCAATGAGGGATAGAGCGTGTCTTCGATGCGGACCACCATCGGCATGCGGCGGATGATCTGATCGAACTCGGGAATCCAGTTGAGCGCGCCGGCGCCTTGGGCGGGGGTCTGCAATACCGCCAGGCTCGCCGCGGCGCCCGGATAATAAGGCGCGAACAACCGTGGATCGTCGCCGCCATAAGAAAACCCCGCCTTCGTCTCCGGCTGCGTGCTGGTTTGCGGGGAGGCGATGAAGCCGAGCACGACGGGCGCCCCGGCAATGGCGTCCGCCAGCACCTGATCGTTGGTGGGCAGCTTCTCCAGCTCGGGCTTCAGCGTGTCGGTCAGCGGGGTGTGCGGCCAATACTGGATGGCAGTGGCCGGCGACAAGCGGTCCGGTTCCGGGAAGATCATGTCGAAGGCGATCACCGCTGCGCCGTCGCCGACGAGCTTCTCGACGAGCTGGGCGAGCAGGGTGCGGGGCCACGGCCATTGGCCAAGCTTTTGAAGCGAATCCTCACCGATATCGACGATGCGCACGGGCTGCTCCGGATCGAATTGGAGCGGGCTCACCCGTTGATAGGCGTCGAAGACAAGCGCCCGCATGCGCGCGACCGGGCTCGGGTCCCAAACCCGCAAGGCGAGAGACGCGACAATCACCGCCCCCACAATGAGGGCATAGAGAAAACGTGGACCCATCCTGCTGCTTTTCTGCCGTTTCTTGGGCCGTGCCGATCGGCGCGGCGGCGGGCAGACCCTAGCCACTGGCGCTCGCCTGTCAATCAGACGCGGTCAGTCCGAGAGCTGGGATGAAATGGATCTGGAAAGCTTAGCGCGCCGGCCGGAGCAGGCGATGGAGCGTGTCGGTCTCGACGTCGCCCGACTCCGAAGCTTGTTTCGGCTTCTTCTTATAGGCCGGCTTCTTCGCGTAGGTGGGCTTCGTCTTGGCGCGCGTCTTTGGCTGAGCGGCTTTAGGCGCGGGGGTACGCTTCTGATGCACGATCGTCTTGGCCGGGCAGGGGGCTCCCGTCCAGGCGCCAAGCGTGTCGAGCGTCTCCTGTTCGGCCTCGGCCGCATTCAAATCGAGTTTGGCGATGCGATTGAAGCTCTCAACGCCGGCGCTTGTGCCGCGTCCCCAATCGCCATCGATCGGGCCGCTATAGCAGTTGAGCGCTTTGAGCCTCGTCTGGATTTCGCGGTGCAAGGCAGCCTGCTCGACCTCGGCCAGGGGTTCCGGCTCTTGCGCCGCAACCGCGGGCTGTTCTGTATCGGGAGGCGTCGCCGGGGCGAGATTGGCTGTCTGGGTTTGGGTCGGCGTGTCGCCCGCGGCTTCCACCGCGATCACGCGGCTTGACTCGTCGCGGCTTGGCTCGCCTTGCGTCTTGACGGTCTCCGCTTTGAGCTTCTGCTCGAGATCGGCCAATTGGTCCTGCTCGGGTTTTGGCAGGGCCGCTTGGTTCGCCTTCAACCGCGCGATCTCCGCGCGCAAGGCCGCGATCTCGGCGGCACCTCCGCCCGTGGTCTTGGCCGGCTTGAAGTAGAACTGTCCCGTCAGCGAGGAGTTCTCCCATGGGACCTGCTTGCCGTTGGTCGTCTCGAGCACGTCCTTGCGCACGCCGATCATCACGTCGTTGATGCTGGCGCCCTCGGAGCCGATGTGCCGCAGCAAAGCTTCGGTGAAGGGGCTGTTGCGGCCTTTGCCGTCGAGCGCCACGTTGCCCGGCTGGGTCGCGAAGGCGATCATCATGCCGACCGCCTTGTCCACTTGGGCGAGCCCGCGGCCGACGCTCGTCGAGCGGCTGGCGACGGCGAGATTCCTGGCGAGCGGGTTGTCGCGGCAAGCGTCGAGGAAGACGATCGACACGCGGCTGTTCCGTTCGAGCTGCTTCAGCACGAGGTTGAGCTCGATCGCCTCGAAATCGAGATCGGTGTCGGATTTGAGTGTCGCGTCGACGGGCGCGAGGAAGTTGCGGCCATCGACCTGAAGGCCGTGACCCGCATAGAAGAACAGCCCCACATCGGCGCCGGCGAGCTTGTCGGCGAAGGCGCGGATACGCTTCTCCATTTCACGCTTGGAGAGATCCGTGCCGTCGATTACTTCGAAGCCGAGTTGCCGCAGCGTCTCGGCGATGTCGACCGCGTCGTTGCTCGGGTTCTTGAGGGGGGCGGTATTCTTATAGGCGGAGTTGCCGATGACGAGCGCCACGCGGCGCTCGGCACTGGCAGGCTCCAGCGCCGAAACGAGGAAGACAAGGCTAACAAAGGCGGTGGCAAGATGCGTGAGCACTGTGTGCCTCCGGTGCTGCCGCTTCAAAGCTTGGCTCAGCCTTCTGCACTATCCAAGGCCGGTGAAGAGCACCTAAACGACCGGCCTCGGTTTTTAATTACCGCCGACGAACCACTCGGGACGCAGGTTACGCCAAACCGCCTCGGTCTCGAAGTCGAGTTTGGGATCGAACTTGCGCTTGTATTTCCGGGGCTGACTGGTGGTCACGGCCCGCCTGGTGGGCTGGGCCTCGTAGTTGTATTGCGGCGCGGGCTCGATCCAACGCGTTCTGCCTCTGTCTGCCGCGGCGGGGGCGGCGGTGACGGCCAAAACGGCCAAGCCAAGAACCGGAACGGTGAGCTGCTTCAGCATTTGGGTACCTCCATGGTCTCAAAATCGCCGACAGCCGATCGCGGCAGCGCTCATGTGGGGAGTGCCGGACCCGCAATCAACATTGGGCGTTTCAGTGCCCTTTAGAGCGCGCGTTGGCGCATCTGAAGCTCCTGTTTATCCACGGCCGGATGAACCGGGCCTGAATGGTGTCATCTCGGGGAGGACACAGGGAAATCGGCGGATTTCGGGGCCAGAGGCGGGGAAAGAGCCCCGCCTATGCGTGGCTCCCGAATGCTGGGTCCTGGCGCTAACCGCCAGATAACGCGCTATTTATCCCCACAAATGAGTCCTCGTCGTAAAATGGCGGCCATGGACGAGACGAACACATCGTTTTGGCGGCGGCTTGGGGTGGTCGCCATTGCCCTTGCCGTGATTGGGTCTGCCGTGATTGGGCTGACGAGCGGTTCAGCACAGGCAGGACGTTGGCTGCCGGAGGTCGAGAATCCCTATTGCGCGATCAAGACCTATGCGCTCCGCGACGTCGAGGAGCAGGCGTCATCCATGACGGACCGCCTCGGGCGTCCGGTCATCGTTGTGAACACCCTGACCCTTCGCCATCGGCCCTCATACGGCAAATTTCTCATGGCGCATGAGTGCTGCCATCACACGCTCGGCCATGTGGCGAACTTCAAGAAGGAGTTGGGCCATCTGGGGCCGCAGGCCCACTTTTATCTTGCGCCGGAGTTGAAGCGGCTGGAGCTCGAGGCGGATTGCTGCGCCGTCAAACTGCTGCGGGAACGGCACGATCTCGATGGGATCGAGGCGGGACGCGCCGGCATGGCGCTGTTTGGCGCGAAACCAACGGGCGCGCACTATCCAACCGGGATCGAGCGGGCCGACAAGATCGTCGGCTGCGCCGCCACGGAATAGGGGCTGGCAGGGCGGGCCTCGAATCTCCATATCTTCGAGGGACATATGGGGCTCAAGCCAGCGCTGGTTCCGGCGTGCTATGGTGTTGGCTCCGAGATGATGAAGAGGCGGCGGTGATCCGTAACGCGTTGATAATGCGCCGTGCAGCGGCAAGCGTATGGCTGAGTTCGTTGGCTGCCGCGCTTTGCGCGGCGGTTTTCGTGCTGGCGCCCGTGGATCGCGCGGGCGCCGCGCCGGTGCTGCGCGTGTGCGCCGATCCCGACAACATGCCGTTCTCCAACGACAAGGGGGAGGGCTTCGAAAATAAGCTCGCCGAGCTCATCGCCGAACGCCTCGGGGACGAGCTGGAATATACCTGGTTCACCGAGAACACCGGCTTGGTGCCGAATACGGTGGGCGCCGGTGCTTGCGATCTCGTCATGGGATATGCGCAAGGCACCGGGCTGATCGAGGACACCAACCCCTATTACTACACGTCCTATGTCCTCATCACGCGCGAGGACGATCCCGCGCTGAAGGGCGTAGACACGTTGTCGGATCCGCGCCTCAAGCGGAAGCGCATCGGACTCTTCGCGCGCACACCGCCGGCGAGCATTCTGGCCATGCATGGATTGACGGCGGACGCCAAGCCGTTCGAGGCCTACGCGGGCGAGAGCCAGGTCAAGGCCGCGGAAGCCATGATCGAGGAGATTGCCTCAGGCACGCTCGATGCGGGGGTGTTGTGGGGTCCGGTTGGCGGCTACTACGCACAGCGGGCCAAGGTGCCGCTGTCGGTCGTACCGCTGGTCAGGGAGAGCGCAGGGCCCACCACGTTCTACGGGATCACCATGGGGGTGAGGCCGAACGAGCCCCAGTTCAAGCATGAGATCAACAAGGTGCTGGCCGACAACCAGCGCGACATCAACGTGATCCTGCAAGGGTACAACGTGCCGCTTCTCAACCAGAAGGGCGAGCGGGTCGCCTCCGGCACCGCCGGCCGCTGAGCCTACATCTTGCAGATGCTCTCCGGCTCGTCGATGCCGAGCGTATCCACCTCGATCTCCGGATGACTTGCATGGGGGAAGCCGCGCTGCGGTGAGACCGAGACCGGCACCTTCTGCGTCGCGATCAGGATCGGCTGGCGGAATTGCCCGTCCCAAGCCCGGAATTGCTGCTTGATGCCCTTGAAGGGGGCGAGCTGAAGATCGGGGCCGTGGATGAACGCCGACACGGTGGTGAAGTCGTTGTCCGGATTGCGCGTCACCGCTTCGCCGATGGTCCGGGCCGCGACATAGGCCTGATGATCGATCGGCAGCATGATCCGGTCGAAGTCCTTCTCGAAATTGTTGTTGGCTTGGGTCGCGCCCCATTTCTCATGTCCGGGGCTCCAGGTCGTGGCCGTGAGCCCGGTGGTGCCCGCCACGATGCGCGGCGCCCCGCCGCCGCGATAGGGGATGAGGGGGCCGAACAGCTGGTCTTCGTCAGCGACCATGATGACGTCGTAGCCGGCGCTCGGGACGACGGTCTTGTCGACGCTCGCCTCTTTGCGCGGTTTTGCGGGCGGGACCGGGCCCACACTGTCGCGGCGGCCGCCGGAGACGTCCACATATTCTCGGACGTCCACGATACTGGCGCCGAAGCGCTCGGCCGCCCGCTTGACGGCATCCGTATAGGCCAGATCGCCTGGCGTCGAACCGTGGATGACGAGCCAGTCCTTCCAGTTCATCTTGACGAGATATTGCGCAAGCGCATCGGCCAGCATGTAGCGGTCCGGCACGATATGCATGACGTTGGCGCGGCAATCCTCCTGGCGAAGCGACACGTCGGTGGCGCGCACGTTGAGCAAGAGGATGTCCTTGTCCTTTGCCCAGTCGGCGAGCTTCAGCAGGGTGGGAGCGGAGGCATCCACGATGATGTAGTTGTGCTTTGACTCGTGAAGTTTCTTGAGCGCGGTCAACGCGTCTTCCGGCGAAGACGCAGTCTCCACGTCGAGTCCATAGAGATGGCCCATGAACCGGCCGCCGGCATTGTTCTCCTCAATGCCCATCTTCGCGCCGTCGATTCCGGCGTCTTCAGGTTCCGCATCGAGTCGGGACGCGGGCCGCGGATGCGGCACCGCCTCACGCAGATAGCCGATATCGACGGGCGTCATCTCGGGGGATTGCGGCATCTGCATGCTGACGCCGCCTTCGCGCTCCTTCGAGGGGTGGCTCGTGTCGGTGGCGAGCGCGGGTCCCAAAGTGAGGCTCCCAAGCGAGAGCGTGGCGGCGAACAGAAGACGGGGAAGGGGCTTAGGAGCCCAGCTGATCTGCATAATGGGACCGTTGGCGCCGGTTACGCGTTGAGTCAGAACCCGAAAAAGGCCCTCGCCGGCGGGTTCAAGAGGGCCAGCCGAGTGATCGGCGGCATGGTACCGATAAGAAAATAGGCAATGCAAGGTAGAAACCTAGGCATGGATTTTTGCCAAACAGAATTGCCGGAACCGCTGAAAGAGGGTTTTGCGCGAATCTGTGGGGTTCGGATTGCTGGGCTCCCCGAATCGCCACGATGATGCTAGCGTCCGGCTATGGAATTCACGGTGGGATCGGCCATCCGCTTCGGGTGGGAGACGTTCAAGAAGCGCCCATGGTTCTTCGTGGGCACCACTGTCGTCATTGCCATCATTTACATCGCCATCGGGATTGTCAGCGCGGTCGTGGATGAGATCTTTGGCGGCTCTCTGGATGAGGCCACCATCCCAGGCCAAATCGTCAGCTCCCTCTTAGGCGCGCTTCTCGGCATGGGGGTCACGGCGTTCTATCTGGCCGCGCACGACAATTCCGAGACGGCGGAACTCTCGTTGTTATGGCATCCCCGGCCGTTCTGGAAGTTTCTCGGCACGTCCATACTGGCCTCGCTGGCCATCATCATCGGCTTCGTTCTGTTGGTGGTGCCGGGGATTATTGCCATGGTGCTCTTTATGTTCTCGACCTTTATCGTGATCGATAAGGGGCTCGGTCCCATTGAGGCGATGAAAGAGAGCATGCGCATTACCGCCGGTCATCGATGGCCGCTGTTGGGGCTAATCGTTGTTTTGTCCCTGATCGGCATGGTGGGCGCTCTCGCCTTGGGCGTTGGCCTCCTGGTTGCCATACCGGTCGCGACGCTCGCGTTCACGCACGCTTATCGGGTGTTGTCCGGCTACGACGGGCAAACAGCCGTTCCGGTGGATGCAAGGCTCGCCGCCTAGCGCCTCGCGCAACAAACCTCCATATGCAAAAAAGGCGCCCCGAACGGGGGGCGCCTTCGATCAATCCTTATAGCCGGGTTTACTCGGCGGGGACCAGGGGCTCGTCCTTTGTCTTCAGAACCTCCGCGGCATTGCGCGGATTGCGGTAGACGAACTCGGTCGCGGGCTTGGCCGCTTCCGCCTTGGCGATCTTCACCATCTCGCTGTGATAGGGCGACAGCGCGCAAGCCGGGTCGGTGTTGCGGGGGTCGCGGGTGATCGCCATGGCCTGGCAGCGGCAGCCGCCGAAGTCGATCTCCTTGAAGGCGCAGGAGCGGCACGGCTCCTTCATCCAGTCGGTGCCGCGGAAGGCGTTGAAAGCGTCCGAGTTCATCCAGATGTCGAGCAGCTTGCGGTCGCGCACATTGTCGAACGCAAGTTCGGGGATGGACTCGGCAGCGTGGCAGGGCAGGGCCTTACCGGCCGGCGTGATGTTCATGAAGCCCTTGGCCCAGCCGCCCATGCACGGCTTCGGGCGCTTGGCGTAATAGTCGGGCACCACCATGTCGATGGTGAGCACGCCCTTGAGACGTTCGCGCGCGGCCTCGACATATTCGATGGAGGCGAGAGTCTCTTCGTAGGTCGGGATCAGCGCGGCGCGGTTGAGAAAGGCCCAGCCGTAATATTGCGCGTGCGCGACTTCGAGACGCTGCGCGCCAAGCTCGACGGACATGTCGATATAGCGCGGCACGTTATGGATGTTGTGGCGGTGGATCGGCGCGTTGATGGTGAGCGGCATGCCCATCTCGGTCACCCAGCGGGCGACGTCCAGCTTCTTCTGCAATGCGCCGGGGTAGGCGCCGATCTTCTCCGCCCCTACGGGATCGACATCCTGGAACGAGATCTGGACGTGATCGAGGCCAAGCTTCTGAAGGGTCTCCAGACGGTCGCGACTCAGGGTGACGGCGGCGGTGATCAGGTTCGAATAAAGCCCGGCGTCCGAAGCGGCCTTGACGATGTCTTCGAGGTCCTTCCGCGCACAGGGTTCACCGCCGGACAGATGGATCTGGAGAATGCCCATCTCGCCAGCCTGGCGCATCACCGAGCACCACTCCTCGGTGGTCAACTCGTTCTTGGCGCCCTCGAGCGCGACGGGGTTGGAGCAATACGGACATTGCAGCGGACAGCGATGGGTCAGCTCGGCGAGCAGACCCACGGGCGCGAGCGCGCATAATTCCGCGGTGGCCTCTTCGCTGCCAACCACGCCTTCGGTCGGTTCGTCGTCGACGGTGAACGACTCGATATGTCCGTTACCTTTGAGCTCCTCGGTCATCCCTTTATGTACCCCTTATCTGCCAAGCCCTGGAGCAGGTCGAGCACGTCGGTGGTGATGACATCGACAGGTGCCGAATACTCCTCCGCGAGCGTGGCTGCGATCTCCTCCACGGTTTTTTCTCCGTCGCAGAGTTGCAGCACCGCGACGGCAGTCTGATCCGGCGTCAGAACCCGTTCCGGCGCCAGAAGCACCCATCGCCCGCGCCCCGCGTCATGGCGGAGCTTCAGGTAGGGCGGTAGTTTCGGCCGGGTCTCGCGGCCGACGATCAGCCGGCCGGGAGACGTCGTTGCGCCAGTCATGCTTCGCTAGGCACAAAGGAGCCTGGCGGAATCATGCCCGGGTCGACATAGGCTAGGTGCAGCGCATCGAGCTGCGCCCACAACACATGGGTCTTGAAGCGCAGCGCATCCAGCACGCCTTGCTGCGCCTCGGGGGTGCGTGCGTTCTGCTTCACATACTCAAGAGCGAAATCCGCATCGCGCGGGGCTTGCGTGAGGCGGCGCTTGAAATACGCCATCACGTCGTCGCTGATGAAATCGTAGTTCTCCAGCATGCCGGAGATGCGCGCCTTGTGGATGCCCGGCGCGAACAGTTCGGTCAGCGAGGAAGCCACGGCCTCCACCAGCGTCTTGTCGCGGACGAAATTCACGTAAGCCTCGACGGCGAACACCGTCTCGGGCAGGGCGCCCTTGCGGGAGATGACGTAGTCACGATCGAGACCAAGGCCGTCGGTGAGAATGAGCCAGCGCTCGATGCCGCCTTGCTCCTCGCCGTAGCCGTCGTGATCCATGATGCGATGGAGCCACTCGCGGCGAAGCTCGCGGTCGTGGCAACGGCTGATGAGGGCCGCGTCCTTCCGCGGCACGGCCGATTGGTAGCAATAGCGGTTCAAGGCCCAAGCTTGGACCTGGCCCTTGTTCAGCTTGCCGCCATGCAGCAGCTTATGAAACGGATGCTTGTCGTGATACTGAGCGGCGCCAATGGCGCGCAGCTCCTGCTCGAGTTCCTCGGGGCTCATAATCTTGGTCACGGCGTATTCCTTGATCTCAACCGTTGGCTTGAAGAGGATAACGTAGCTCGGCGCCGCTGCCGCCTTCTTGATGCGCGTCAATCCTCAATATTTGTCGACTATTGGTGCTTCTGAGCGGCACCTTCGAAACGGTCTCTACCATGATGAAACATGGGGAGATCGAATGAGATTTTCATGACTCGTTCATGAACACTGTCTTGATGCCGGATTAAGAACTTCTGAAAAGCAAATCGGACAATACGGCCATCGTAGCCGAAAGGCGTAAATGGCGCCATTGCCCGGCCCCAAGCGCGCAAGGCCCGACCAAGATATGCAAAACGGCGACAAATATGCAAAACGGCGACCTGGCATTCGCCGGATCGCCGCTTCGCGATTTTCCGAGATGAGGAAAAGCCGGATTAAGCGCGGTCCAGCTCGGCCGGCAGGTAGCTCGTCACCTCCATACCGGACTCCGTCTCCTCGATCGTCGGCTTGTGCCACTCACGCATGGTGCTCTCCTTTTGCGAGTTTAAGACCAAGCATCGGTCGGTGCGGCCGCTAAGTTTGCGAACCCGAAAGGCCGTCCGACTCTGCGATTGGAATATGCGATCGGGTCATGATAATTACCAATCGTATTTCCTAATAGAGAGCATAAGCCCTGCTTATCGCCCATGGTTTCGCTTAGACAGTTGCGCTATCTGGAATCTCTGGCCGAGTCCCGGCATTTCGGGCATGCGGCGGAGGCCTGCGCGGTCAGCCAGCCGGCGCTCAGCATGCAGATCAAGGAGCTCGAGGACGAGCTCAAGCTGCGCTTGGTGGAACGGCGCAAATCCGGCGTCGCGCTCACCGAGAAGGGGGAGGAAGTGGCCCGGCGGGCGCGCACGATCCTCGCCTCGGTCCGCGATCTCATCGATTATGCGCAGGGCCAGGAAGGCGTGCTCTCGGGCGTCCTCAAGCTCGGCGCCATCCCCTCGATCGCGCCCTATCTTTTGCCCGCGGCTCTGCCTGAGCTGCAGCGGCGGTTTCCCGCACTTTCGCTACAGTTGCGCGAGACACTGACCGAGAATCTCGTGCGGGAGCTTGTGAGTGGCGAGCTCGACGTTATTCTCGTTGCTCTGCCGATCGACGATGCGGAAGTGGAGACCCATCATTTGTTCGACGACGCCTTCATCCTGGCGGCCAAGGCGACACCCGGCAATGCGCGTGTACGCGAGGCCACGCCGGGCATGCTTGCGGATGAGCGGCTGCTGCTCCTGGAGGAGGGCCATTGTCTGCGCGATCAGGCGCTGTCCTATTGCCACATGATGACGCGTGAGGCGCGCGAGAGCTTCGGAGCCTCGAGCCTCGCCACCATTGTGCAAATGGTCGCCAATGGCTATGGCATCACGCTTCTGCCGGAGATGGCCATCTCCAGCGAAATCCATCGCGGCGGCGATATCCGTTTGTTGCGCTTCGCCGCGCCGGAGCCGAAACGCGAAATCGGTCTCGCCTGGCGTAAGACCTCACCGCGCAAGGCCGAGTTCGTGCAATTCGGCCAGCTGTTGCGCGATGTTCTGCCGAAACCGCGGGCGACCGAGCCACGCAAGAAGGGAGGCCGAAAACGCTAAGCACCCAACTCTCGATTTTGATGGCGTTCTTGATTTTCGCCAGGGCAGGGCTCGTGCACCTCGTGCGGCCGGTCTCCGACTTCTATGTGGCGAACCGGCTGATGCCCGCGTTGTTCAACAGTTTGGCGCTCGCGGTGTCCATCATGGCGTCCCTGGTGTTCGTCGGCGTGGCCGGAGCGGTCGGTCCGGCTTGGGAGGGTCTGGGTGCCGTGCTGTTGGGCGGAGGCCTGGGGCTGATCGTCGGCGGCCTCCTCCTTGCGCCTTACCTGCGTCAGTTCGGCGGCTACACGCTGTCCGATTTCCTGGCCGAGCGGTTCGACGGGGACAAGGTGCGGCCCCTTGCCGTGCTCGCCATCGTGTTGTGCTCCTTTCCCGCGCTCGCTGCGGTGCTGCTTGGCGTGGGGCTGCTCACGGCGGCCGTGTTGAATTTGCCGCTGGGCATTGGTGTCGGTGCGGGGGTCTTGCTGATCCTCATCGCCACTTTGATCGGCGGCATGCGGTCCTTGAGCCTGTCGCAGCTCGCCTATTTCGTGGTGCTGCTGGTCGCCTCCGTCGTCGCTGTCTTGGTCGTGCTGTGGCAGACGGGAACCTTGCTTGCCACGGAGAGCCTGCTCCTCGACGAGGTGGTGCCGAGCCTGGGGCTCGAGGCGTTCGCGCAGAGCAGTGCCATCAACCGCGCGGCGCTTGTGTTCTGCCTGGCGACCGGGACCGCGTCCTTGCCGTATCTTCTGATGCGGAGCTTCACCACGCCGTCGCCCGGCGACGCGCGCGTGTCGTTTGTGATCGCTCCGATTTTCTTAGGCGTGCTCTGCCTGGCGGTGCCGGCATTCGCGGCGCTCTACGAGGCGGCCGCGCTGAGAGCGGGCGATACGCTCTCCATGCTCGCCGAAGGGACGCTGACCTTGGCGGCTCTCGCCGGGCTGTTGGCCGCGGGTGCTGCTCTCGCACTCTCGATCGGGAACGCGCTGTCCTACGACGTCTATTACAAGGCCTTGCGGCCGGCCGCTTCGGTGCGCCGTCAGCTTCTCGTGGCGCGCCTGTCGTTGATCGTGGTTGCGGGCCTTGCCGGCGTTGCGGCAGTCGCCGCGCCGCAAGAGGTCTTGACGGGGGCGAGCGCCATGTTCTCGCTTGCGGCCAGCGCCTTCTTGCCCGTGCTGGTGCTCGGGGTGTGGTGGAAGCGCGCCAGCAGCGACGCCGCGCTGGCCGGCATGGTCGCCGGGCTTATCGTGTGTCTCTATTACATGGTCGCGCCGCACACGATTCCGTTCGTGTTCTACGAATCGTCCAGCTTCTTCTCCAACGCGACAGACGTGCAAGTTTCCGCTTACGAGGCCCTGCGCCACGACTATTACCTCGCGGCGGATCCGGCCGCGAAAGACGCGGTGCTGGTGGCGTGGGACAAGTCGGTGCGGCCGATCGCCAATTGGTGGGGCGTGCGCGGCGCCTTTGCCGGGCTGTTCGCCGTGCCGGTCGGCTTTCTCGTCATGATCGGGGTGAGCCTGTTCACACGTGCGCCGTCGCAAGATGTGAAGCGGTTTGTCGACGGCTTGCGGACGCGGGCGGCGTAAGGCGCCAGAAGCGCTAGTCGCTCGTCCCGGTGTCTGGCGGCGGCGGCCCGCCCAAAAGGCGGAAGCTGTCGCGGAAACGCTCCGCATCCTCGCTGGTGGCGTGGCCCTTGGGGCCGGCGGAAATGAGCATGTAGATCCGGTCGCCATTGGCCACGAGAGTGATCAAGTGGTTGCGCTGTCCCCGGCCGTCCTCGGCGATGGCTTCGTAACCGGGGCGCTCATGGATGGTCTTGGAGTCCTTGCTGCGCACGCTCGTATTGCTGCCCTTGGCATAGGCCGCGACGACCTTGGCGAAATAGTCGGGCTTGGGCGGGTTCGGCGCGCGCCCTTCGGGATACTCGAACACCACAACGCTGTAGACGGTGTCTTTGCCGGCAGTCACTTGATAATTGTGCTGCAGCAGCGGGTTCTGCCCGGAGACTGGCGTGCTCACGGCTTTCGGCTTTTGAGTCGCGCCGGGAAACGAAGCGACGAAGCCCCGGTCGGCGAAGTGGAACTCACGCCATTGAGGCTCTTGAGGCGCCGCTTCCATGTCCGCCGCGTCCTCCGCGAAGGCCGGCATGGCGAGCACGAAAAGCGCGAACGCAGCGAGTGTAAAACGTCGAAATGGCATCGCCGGTCCCTTGCATCTCTGGCGGTTGAGAATCGCAAGTCTATCCGAACAATTGGGCGCAATCACGCGCAAGACTAAGGCGAACCGGAACTCAAGGCCGTCCTGTGTCGTTGCTTAGTTACACCCCCGACATATGAAGTTTCAAATGACCCGCCAAGATCAATTTGACCATCCACCGATGATTACGAACGCCGACGGCCAGGAGAGGACCGTCGGCGTGGAGATCGAGTTCGGCAGTGTGGGCGCCGAGGATGCTGCCGAATTGGTCAAGACGCTGTTCGGCGGTTCGCTGGTGAAGCACAATCCGAACGCTTTCGACGCTAAAGGGTCTTCGCTCGGTGACTTTTCGGTGAAGCTCGACACGCGCTTTTCCAGTTACGACGAGAAGGCCGACGATTTTCTGGATGAGATCAAGGCGGAGCTCGGCAATTTGTTCGGTGCGGCGGCAAGCCTCGTGGTGCCGTTCGAGGTCGAGGCGCCGCCGGTGAAGATTCATCAGCTTCCTGAAATCGAACGCTTGATGGCACGGCTCCGGCAGGCCGGTGCGTCCGGCACCGAAGCGAGTCCGTTTTTTGCGTTCGGTGTTCATCTCAATCCTGAGACACCGCGTCGTGATGCGCGAACCATTGCCGCCATCATGAAGGCCTACGGCATGGTCGGGCCATGGTTGTGGCGTACCATCGACCCAGACGTGACACGCCGGCTGTTGAGCTTCGCCGAGCCCTTTCCCGACGACTATGTGCGGCTGTTGGCAGCCGAAGATTATTGGCCGGATATGCCGGCGCTGATCGACGATTACCTGACATGGAATCCGTCGCGGAATCGCGATCTGGATATGCTCCCGCTTTTTGCGTTTCTGGATGAAGACCGCGTGCGGAAGAAATTGCCCGAAGAGAAGATCAATCCGCGCCCGACTTTCCACTACCGCCTTCCCAACACGCAGCTCGACGACCCCGAATGGAGTTTGGCGCGCGAATGGAACCGATGGGTGGCGGTGGAACGCGTGGCCGCGGACGATGCGCGGCTCCCGGCTCTCTGCCGCGACTATCTCAGCTATCAAGGGGGGCGGGAGGAATGGGCTGCCCGCCTTGAAGATCTCGAGGTCGCATGAAACCGCGCATTGGCGTTACCAGCTCGCGCCGCGGCGGTTGGCGCAGCTTCATGATGAATCGCCTGGCGTTGTGGCGGGCGGGCGCCAAGGCCGTGCGCTTCACCCCCGGCGATGAGGTGACGCTCGATGGGCTGTCTGGTCTCATCGTGGGCGGTGGGGACGACATCGGCGCGGAGCTGTATGGCCGCATGCCGACCCCGGACATCCGCATTGATCCGGCGCGCGATGAATTGGAGTTGTCACTGCTTGAGAAGGCGCTTGCTGTGCGCATGCCGATTCTGGGCATCTGTCGCGGCGCGCAGATCCTCAATGTCCATCTTGGCGGTACGCTCCACACCGATATCCATGAGGTCTTCGAGGATGCGCCGAAAATGCGGACGGTGCTGCCCCGCAAGAGCGTCACGCTCACCGAGAACAGCCACCTTGCCCTCCTGCTGCGCTGCAATCCATGCCGGGTCAACGCGCTGCATCACCAGTCGGTCGATCGTCTCGGCGAGGGGTTGCGGGTGGTTGGAAGAGACGAGGCGGGCGTCGTGCAGGCCGTGGAGACCAGTGGCGACGATTTTCTGATCGGTGTTCAATGGCACCCCGAACTGCTCGTGTTTTCGCGTCCCCAGCAGCGGCTGTACCGCGCGCTGTCTGTTGCGGCGCGCAGCTGGGCGGAGACAGGCGCCGCCTCCCTGGCGGCAGCCGATCGCGTCGCCGAGGAGGCTGTTGACCAGCCATGATGCGCATGCCCCGGTTGCTGGCGCTCTCATTGTTGACGATCGGCGCTGCTCTCCTGGCGGGCGCGTCGGATGCGATGGCCTTGGCGATTGCCGGCTTCGACGTGGAGCGCGACTTGCCTGCGCTTGGCGTGTGGGGACCGCTCGCCATTATAGGTTTGCGCATGCTTGCCGCCCTGTTCGGCGTGATACCGAGTTCACCGGTCTTGCTGGCCGCCGGGGCGACCGAAGGCATTCTCCTCGGAAGCATTTACGTGTTGACCGGTGCGATGCTCGGGGCGGTCATCGCTTTTCTGATCGGGCGGCACCTAGGGCGCGATTTCGTCGCGCGCCGGGGATGGATGGATTCGCTTGCCAAGACAAAATTCGGCGGCTGGCTGCTCGATGAACAGACCTCACAAACGCGCCTCATGGCGGCGGTGTTCTATTGCCGGCTTATTCCCGGCATCAATCTCGATGCGCTGAGCTATGTCGCCGGGGTGACGCCGATCGCAACATGGCGCTTTTGCTTGGCGACATTCGGCGCACTCCTGCCTTACACGGTGCTTCTCGTTGCCATCGGCCGGCAACTGGTCACGCTCGGCGCGACAGAGTTCGTGATCGTGCTGGTGGCGATTCTTGCCGTCAGCGCCATCCCCGTGCTGTGGCGATATCTCCACGTGCGATCCGCCCGCAGTTGATCAGCCTTGTGTGGGGGCGGATTTGAGCGCCCGCTGGTACATGGCTTCCACGTCCTCTTTCAGCGCGCGCCGGGTCGAGGGCCGCAGATACAGCATGTGTCCGCCGGCATAGTCCTCGATGGTGATGGGGCTCGCGCCTGCGAGCGGCGGGAGCTGCTGCACCAGATAGGTCGGGACCATGTAGGGCGTGATCAGATCGGTATAGCCGGTGGTGATCATCACCTCGAGCGCGCGGTTGGCGGCGCGGGCCTCCTGAATGTCGTCGAGGACGCCGGCGTAGCCTTGCCGGGTCGGGCTGGTGCCGAAGTCCCACTTGCCGCGCACCTTGCGATTGAGGAGCTTGTAGGGCAGCTCGGTCTTATAGCCGAGCTCGTCTTGGGCGTAGCTGACGAAGGCCGAGGTCCAAAGCGGCACCGTGGAGTCGAGCACGGGATCCGGGCCGCGCGGCCAGGCGCTCGACGGATTTGGATCCGGTCCGCTGACACTCCCGTCATAGCGGCTGAGAAGCTGGCCGCCGTCGCGATCGAACTCCTTGATGAAGACCGAAGAGGTGATGCGGGCGTGGTGCTGCGCGACCTTGGCAAGCGGCAGGCCGGTGAGCTCCGCCACGCGCGCGGAGGCCGCCTTGCCGCCTTGTTCGGCGCCCGAGGCGAGCGCCACGAGATAGTCGCTGAGGGCGTAGTCCTCGACCTCCTTCAGCGCCTCGGCCAGGGCTTCTGTTGTGGTGACGCCTTCGCTCTCCAGCCTGACCGCCGCATAGGAGGGCAAAGCGAGCGCCCAAGGGATGGGGTAGTAATCCTCGGCGTGCAGCATGGCGAATTCGAGCGCGGGCGAGACGAGCACCATCCCGCTCGGCGAGATGCCGCCCGTCTTCTGAAGCTGGCGCGTGATGGTCGCGGCCCGAAAGGCGCCGTAGCTCTCGCCGGTCAGGAACACGGGCGAGACCATGCGCCCCGCCTCGATCAGATAGAGGCGGATGAACTCGGCAAGCGACTCCGTGTCCTGCTCGACGCCCCAGAAATCGCTTTCCTTGTTCTTGCCGACCGCGCGGCTGTAGCCGGTGCCCACGGGATCGACGAAGACGAGGTCGGTGAAGTCGAGCCAGCTCGCATCGTTGGCGAGGAGGCGCGGCGGCGGGCCGATGAGTTCGCCGCTGTCGGTGGTCTCCACCACCTTCGGACCGATAGCACCGAGATGGAGATAGGCCGATGCCGCGCCGGGTCCGCCATTGAAAACGAAGGTGATCGGCCGCGCGGCGCTCTCGGGGTCCTTGGCGTAGGCGGTGTAGAAGATTTCCGCGATGGGCTTGCCCTGATCGTCCCGTGGCTCGATGGCACCGGCCACGGCGCTGTAGGGCACTGTCTGGCCGTCCAGGGTCACGCTATGGAACGTGATCGCCGTGGGCGGCAGGCGCAGGATCGGCTCCTGCTCGGCGTCAGGCTTTTCGGCCGGTTGCTCCGTCTTCGGCGCGCTGGCGTCTTCGGCGAAGGCAAGGGGGGCCTGGGCGAGGAGGGCGAGAAGCGCGCCGAGGCAGAGGGCGCCGGGGAAGCGTCGGAAAGCGTCTGTCACTTTTGATCCTGGTCCTGTGCTAGAAAACGCGATCCCAACCCGTTCGGCTGCCTCAAGACTTAGGCAGTGAGGTGGGCAGTCTCAAGGCGTCGCCCAGACCATCCTACTGATCATGACCACGCCATCATTGAAGCGCAGCAACGCAATTATGACCAGAAACGCTTTGAGTCTGGCCGTGTTGCTGCCTCTGGGGCTTGGCCTTTTCGCTTGCGCCAGCCGGGAGGAGATTCGTGCCGGGCGCGCGGCCCAGCAAGTGTCCACGGACGCCGAAGACGACACGAGATGCCGTGCCGAAGGCGAGCCGGACACGCCGGCCTATACCGCCTGCCGCCAGAATTTGGCGGCCGAGCGGGCGCGGCAGGCGGATATCGACTACCGGAAGGCGCGCGATTTCGACCGGGTTCTTGGCGGTCTCGACGATCTTTGATCGCTGAATAGGCCACACCTTCAAAGATAAAGTGTTTGGCGGGCCGGGTTTCGCCGTTGGCCATGACCGGTTTGACCGCTAAGCTGGCGAGCGGAGAGTTGAAAGCCGCTATGCGCCTCGAGATCCGGCCCAGGCCGGAGTTTCGGGAGGGGCGCGGGGAGGCTCGCTCGTTTCGGGCGGATGGTGGTTGACGGCTCCTCGTGGCCGAGGCTCCAGAGGGGGGCAGGAGCTTCGCTTGGCGTCGCGTTTGTATGCTCTCCATGGTGGCACCACGGGAGTCTTGTGTACTCATGAGGCTCGACCTGAATCCGGTCTCTAGCGGAGCCTCACGGCATGGCCGTTCCGATGCGTAAAAAACGTGCATGGTCGACGCGGGAAGACGACGCCGAGTCCCAAGAGACTGCGGCGTTCGAGGCCAGTGTTGCCGCCGCCAAGGATACGGCTGCCAAGTCCGACGCGTTTCTTTCCACCGCCAATTCCGATCTGACCGACCACCGGCGCTGGCTTAAAGCCCAAAGCGTCGCCGTGGAGCGCGACCGCCGGCGGCATGAACGCTGGCTGCAGCGCCAGCGGGATCATCGCTTGGCGTCTGCCCGGAAAGAGCGTCAGGGCCGACGCCGCCAGCTCATGCGGCAGCGTGCCTTCCGGGCGATCCAACAGGCTGGCTGGGCCGGCATGTTGTTCACCCGCTCCTGGGTCTTGTTTGTGACCGGCAAGATCGGGGCCGGCTTCGCATATGTGGGTCTTCTGATCGCGCGCGGCGCCAGCTCTGTGGGGCAGCGGATCGCCGCCGGTGTGCGCTGGACGCTCTCCAATCTCGGACTGTTGGCGCGCAGGTCTGGTCAGGGACTTGCGGCGGGTGCTGCCTGGAGCGGCGCCAAGATGCGTGCCTCGGCCAGGGTCGGCGGTGGGGCGCTGGCTTCGAGTTCATCGCTCGTCGCCTCCAAGACAGGCCGCATTTCCCAGTCTGCGGGGCGGTCGCTGGGCAGCGGCTTTTCCGCCGCGGCTTCCGGTAGCTTGGCGCTTGCCGGCGTCACCGGCCGGTCCGCGTCGCGCGGGCTTGCTGTTCTCGGCGACAAGGCATCGGCGCTCGGCGCGGCGGGCAAGCGGGGGCTCGCCAGCGGCTATCGCTGGACCAAGAGGCATGCGGGAGCTGTCGGACCTGCTGTCTATGTCGGCATGGCCAGGCTCGGCCGACAGGCGGAACATTATGCCCGTACGCGAAGCGCCGGTGCCAAGCCGGTAACTGCGCCGCCGGTATCCGCGAGCATGCCTGCCGCGGCGTCCGTCCATGTCATCGAGGTCTACGGACCGCATCGGGAGAGCGTGGAACTTTTCGGCCGGCCGGCCAACGATCCGTGGACACCGTCACCGGATGCGCCGCCAGCATTTCAGGCCATCGACATTTACGGGCCGTTCTATGAAGGGTTCTGGGTCGAGGGCGTCTCGCCCAATGAACCTGTCACGGTCCCCGACCCACACTTCGTTGCCCCTCGGGGCGAGACGGAATCCGCGCTATCCTTATGGGCGCAAGGTGCGGGCGCGCGTGCGGCGGCTTTCGGCACGCAGGTGCGAGTGTCCGCGGGCGGTGCCGGTGCTTGGGTGGGGGCGCAAGCATCGCGCGCGCGGTCTTGGGCCGCAACGCAGTCTTGGGTGAAAGCGCTGGCTGAAACGCAGTCCGGGGGCCGGCTGCAATCTTGGGCTCGAACGAGGGATATCGATCTCAGTCAAATGATGATCATCGCAGGTGCTGTGTTGCTGGTCTGTGGCGGACTTCTGGTCGGTGGCGGGCTGTTCTTACGGGCCGGAGCCGGAACGACCACGGCGCAAGCGCCCGAGGAGGAAAGCGTCTCCGGCATCGCCTGGACGTTCAACGAGCCCGACCGCCCCTTGCTGGAGCGCGCGGTATTCACGCTGTCCGGCACGCCGGAGTCCTTCCGGATCAACGGGCTATCGGTGAGCGGCGTGAACCAGTCGGATCAGCCGCTGACGGGGATCGAGGCCGTGTTGAAACCGGACGTGCAGCGGCCCGATCTCAAGCTCAGCCTTCAGGTCGACAAGGCGGCCGCCGCGGATCAGGCGGAAGGGCACGCCCTGGCCATTGTTCCTGAGGGGACCGTGCCGGCCCATGCGCCGTTCCGTCTCGTGTTCCCATTCCCGCCCGAGGCCATGGACAACGCGGACGGCATCACCGTGGAGGAGTTCTTCGACTCTTATGGCGGCCTGCTGCTCAAGCTCCGCTACGAGGTCGACGGCGCGCAGAAATCGCTCATCCAATATCTGGGGCCCGATCTGCTCAAATCGCAGCTCGACGAAGTTTCCGCCGAGGCGGGCGGCTCTTGAGCCCGACTCGCGGGCTGGTCTAGTTGCAGCCGATGATGCGCGTGCGGCAGCCGCGCTGGCCCAAGCACACATTGTATTGATTGCAGCAGGCCGTGGTGCAGCCGGCGATGTCGGAATTCACGTCGAGCGCCCTGGCGGCGCAGACATCGTTGCAGGACTGGAGGCCGTTATTGCAGACCCTGAGGCTCTGGCTGCCGAGGGTGCAGGCCGACGGCGTGGGCTTCAGCGACTGATAGGGTGGGGCCGTCTGGGCGTGAACCGCGGACGCCGCCAAAAGAAGCCCGAGCCCGAGCAGCACGATCTTCATCATTTGATTTGCTACCCCGCCGTTTGGATCTGACGCGCCACCTTGGCCGCTCTTAGCAGCTCTTGGCCAGGCGCCGCTCATCTTAAGGTGCCGGCGCGAGGATTCGAAGCCCCAGCCGGCCCGCGCCGGCATCATGACGCACGGCGCCGCCCAGCGAAACCATTGTTACGAAACCATCGCAATGGCCGTCTACCAATTGGCCTCGGTCGCAATTGGCCGGGGTCGGATGTCAATTTTGGGGACACGCACGTGAACAAGAAGCTGCACTGCCTATCGATGCTTGCCTTGGCCGCCGTGGCGGCGATCAGCCTGGCCAGTTCGGCCGGCGCGGACGGTCCGGTTTTGGTCACCACCGGGAGTGACGGCGGCGAAGGCTCGCTGCGCGCCGCCTTGGAAGCTTTGGCGAAGCAGGACGCGCCGGGCCAGATCCTCATCGTGACGGACGGCGACATCGAGATCTCTTCGACGCTGACCTATGCGGGCACCGCGCCGCTATCCATTTACGGCAAGGGGCAGACGGTCAAGACCAAGGTCGATACGACCTTGCTGACGCTGAGCGAAGGCGCTGACCTGACCGTGAACAGGCTCAATTTCAAAGGCCCGGGCAATTTCAGCATCAAGAACCGCGGCAAAGACGGCAAAGGCATCTTCATCGATATGCGCCCCGATCAGACCGGCGTGGTTACGCTCGCCCTGGAAGACGTCACGGTTTCGGGCGTCGCCTATCACGGGGTCCACATCTCCGACTGCGACCTGGCCGACGATTGCGGCGCGGGCCGGGGCGGCAAAGGCGGCGGCTCGCCCGCCTCGATCGTCGTGCGGCTGACCGATGTGGAGATTTCCGACGTGGGCAACGGCCGGTTCGACGCGGACGGCATGCGCGTGGACGAACGCAGCGCCGGCGACATCTTTTTCTATGCGCAAGACTCGACCTTCACCAAGGTTGGCGCGGACGGCGTGGAGTTGGACGAGGGCCAGGAGGGCGGCGTGTTCGCCACCGCCGTGGATTCCAAGTTCGACGACAACGGCGCCTATTGCGATCCCAAAATCCTCAAAGCCTTCATGCCCGAGAAGGACGAAGGCAAGTTCGAGGACGGCAAGACGGCCGAAGCCGATATTCCGGGGGCCGTCAAAGGCTCGCCGGACGATGCCTGTATCGAGCGCGAGGTGGAGCTGTATGAGTCCGGTTCGGTGAAAGAGTATGAGTTCGGCATCGACACGGATGACGGGTTCGATATCGACGAGGCAGGCCCCGGCGATCTGTGGGCACTGGTTGTGGGGTCCTCCGTCCATGGAAACCTCGACGAGGGCTTGGACTTTGGCGAGGAGGACGAAGGCGGGATCAAGGTGGCGGTCTGGCGGACCACCGTCGAGGGCAATTCCGACGACGGCATCAAGATCGTCGAGAGCGAGACCGGCAGCGTCGAGGCGCTGCTCCACGGCGTTACCTCGAAGGACAATGGCGGCAACGGGGCCGTGTTCAAGCAGCACGACGCAGGCGACCTCACCGTTGTGGTCGATCACACCAAGACCAAGAACAACGACGACAGCGACAAGACGGGCCTCGAAGTCGTCCAAGACGGCGGCGGAGAGGGCACGCTCACGTTGCGCGCATCCGAAATCGCCGACGGCATCGACGCCGAAAACGTGAATATAATCGAGGAGTAGTCAGCGCTGATTGGCAACAGCACCTCCTCAAGGTGCTTGCTGTTGCTCCAGGAACCGCAGGAGAATAGACAGGCGTCGTTTCTCCTCATCATCCGCGTGGCCGTCTGCCATAACGATCTCTGGTACGTGCGCAAGGACGTATCGAGCATGAATGGACTCGCGCTCCATCATCTGCACAAGCGCCGTCTCAAATTGCTTCGTGTCAGGCAGCAGCGTGTTCATCCAGGCGTTCAATGGTCGCCTGGCAACTCTGCCTTCGATCGAACACCGATGTTGTTGCCATTCAAGGTACTTCCAGATCACCGAGCGTTCGCCACGCCTGAGCGTTTCGTCGGACTGGGCGAAATAGAGCAGTACGGTCAGGCCGTGCTCACTTTCTGCTATCAATCGTTCTGTGCCATCAACACGCGGTTTTCTGCGTCTTGGTGCAGTGGCCTCCGCCACCAGGAGCAGGTCTGAAAAGAACTCGGCAGGATTTTCATGAACCTCGCCGGTTCGCATATCGATGACTTCGACAATGCGATCCACTCTGAAAGTCCTATGCGCGCGGCGAAGCTCACAATAGGCGTGGAGACAGAAGCCGCAGCCACTCCTGGTAGCTTTCTTCACGACGATGAAGCGTCGAGTCCGCTCCATCCTAGAGTCCAGATAATCGATTGCGAGGCGGACGCCGAGTAGGTCTCCAAGCTCGTCTGCATCGACGGGCAGATCTTCCATGTCGGAGCTGTCCCTGGCTGAGCCACCTTGGACGAAGTTCCTAGGCCGACCGATCCTTCGTTCGCCAAACAAAGCTTGAATGGACAACGCCATGAATCCCCCTAGAGGGACGGAGGTTTCGATATCTAGGAGTCTGCCTCGCTGGTCGACGGCCTCGCAAGCAATGTTTTCTCCGGGGGCAGTCGATCAGCCTTCTACAGCTTGTCGGTTCTGATGGTCCCTGCTGGAGGGTCGAACCCCGGCATCATCATGAACGGGGTGTCCGTCGGCATGCGGCGTCTCGGCACAGAATCGCGGAGACGAGGCTTCGTTCCAGCGGTGGATTGTCTCCTCGGGTTAGGAGATTGTTCATCGGTTCGCGAAACTCTCAAGCCGATGAAATCGCCCACAGAGCTCATTGAGCAGATCATCCGCGCCAAGATGGCGCTGCACCTTAGGCTTGCGGGGAGTCGAAACCGCGGCCAGCTCGACATTGGGGGGCGGTGTATCGACGACATGATCGCGGAGGTCGACACCGGGCTGTTGCGCTACGAGCAGATGCTGGTGTGCTTCAAGAACGAGATCGCCGCCGCCGCCATGATGGCGGAGGCCGGGTTGGACGCCGAAAACGAGTGGCGGGGTCCGACCGAAACCCACGCCTCCGGGAAAGCGCCCTAAAAGTTGCGGAATAGGTTTCCTGCGAGCAAGAGCAGGAAGGCAATGAGCAACGTCTCGAAGGTGTGCGCGCTGACCACCGGAATGGTGACGTCCGAATAGTGCGCGAGCAACGCCAGGATGGCGAGCACGAGCGAGATGATGAACACCATTTGGGTCGGCGGGCTGAGTCGATAGGCCATGGGATGCGTCCTTAGGTTCGCGAGGGCACTGGACGCGTTATGGACGCTTTCGCCGATCAAGGCTGTGGTGTCGACGACACACCCAAGGATATTCGGGTGTCACAGGAACGGATCGTGAGAGCGGTGCCGGCTCGAGGATCGACCGCTGGCACGATCGCAAGTGGGGTCTTTACCGGCAGGCTGCCTCTTCGAGGTTCCGAGCCGCGGCGAGGAAGCCCTTGCCGTAGATGTTCGACTTCTCGCGCTCGATAATTTCGATGCCCTTGCTCACGTCCTTGCACGGCCCGGCCGCGTCTTCGTGGGTCGTCGCTCGATTGACGTAGTACGTGCCGACCAGGTCGTTCTCATTGGGGGCGTCTTCAATGAGCCTTGTGCAGGCGGCCTGTTGCTCCGCGCGGGATATTTCTCCGCTCCCCCCGCAACGCTCCTGGTCTGCCTTGTCCTTCTCGATCTCGCCCATAAAGTCCTCGAACGAATAGTCATCGTCGTCTTCCGCCATGCCGTCTTCCGTCATGCCGTCTTGGGCGCGCGCCAGGTGCGGCGCCGCGAGGCATCCCGCGATGGTCAGACCGGAAACGACAATCACAGCAAGCAAGGATCTGATGATCATCATCTCAACTCCAGGCCGGGGCTCTAGCAGGTGCGCTCCCTTGCGAAGTTTTGGTGCCGGCTAGAGGATTCGAACCCCTGACCTACTGATTACAAATCAGCCGCTCTACCAACTGAGCTAAGCCGGCATTCCTGGCGATCTCAAGGATCGCCAACGCCAGGGGTGGAGCCCTTCGCGATCCAGCCCTTTATCCCACTTTCGGCTGCGCACTCAAGCGGCCCAAGCGGAGGCCCGCAAGATCTGGCCCTAGTAAGTGTTGAAGCGGTAGGTGACGTTGCCGAACACGCCGAAGCGCTCGCTGGTGAAATCCTGAAGCTCGGTGGTCACGCCGAGGTTGATGAAGTCGGTGTCGCCGTTGGTTTCGGCGTACCAATAGCGGACGCCGGCGCCGACGGCCCAATATTGCGTCAGATCGAGGCGGACTTCGCCCTCGAGCTGATAGCCCCAGCCGGTGCCGCTATCGACGACGTTGGGGGTGGGGCCGAGATCTGTGCGGAGATAGTGGGAGTCCTCGTTCGACAGATAGGCCACCGGGATAATCGCGGCGTCGGTGCGCAGGGTGAGCCGGTCCCACAGCTTCGCCTTGAGCTCGGCGCCGAGCCGCAGCGACGACCACTGTGAGGTGTTGTTGATCACCTTGGTGCCGAAGGGTACGCGAATGGAGCCGGGCGAGCCGCAGAGCGCGCCGCCGACATCGTCGCGATTGCAGCGGGCACCGTAGCCGTCCACCGACTCCTCCCAGTAGTTGAAGCCGATGAAGGGGCTCAGCACCACGCGGGCCTTGCGGTCGATGAGGGTGAAGTCCTGGCCCACGTCCATGGTGCCGTAGACCATGCCGCTGCCATCGAGCTCACTATAGGTGTCGGAGAACTTGATCTGACCGGCGAAAAAGTCTTCGTCGTCGAGGCTGCCGCCATCGAGCCAGCCGCCGCCGATAAAGCCCTTGAAGAAGGTCCTGGTCTCGTTGCGGACGGCGAACACGAACTCGAGCGAATTCGCATCGATGCCGTCATAGGTGAGGGTCGAGGTGGGATTGCCATAGATACGGTTTTGCCGGCTCGAATTGACGTCGAAACGCGTCGAGCCCTCGCTGTACCAATAGCGCATGCCGAGCTCCCATTGGGGCTCGGGGTTGGACAGCGGCGGCAGCGGGATGGCGTAGGGGCGCGGCACCTCCACCACTTGGGCGCGCGCCTCGCCTGCGATGCAGGCCATGGCCAGCAACACCAGACTGAAAGCCCTCAGCATTTGTCTTCGCCCCTTGGTGGATAAGCGTTTCGCTTATCCCCGAGGGTGCAAGGTGCTTGGTTAAGACGGGATTAAGGACCGTGCCGAATTGGCACGTTTAGCGGCGGCGGCTCACCAGCAGACCGACCGCGAAGGCGGCGACCAGAAGCGTGAGTGGCCCCACTTGCTGCATGGCCTTGCCGACGCTCTGATCGACCATGGCGATGCCCTCCGCGGGCGCATTCACAAAGCTCTGGGCATTCGCCTTCTTCGGCTCGGTGAGGAGCGGGGTGAGAAGCACGACGATGACGGCGAGCACCGCCAGCGCGCCGGCGACGATCCCGGCCGACGCCACCGCCGTGAAGCCATAGAGGATGAGCGCCTGATAGCCGGCCACGAGGCCGAAGCCGATCGCGAACAACACGATCACCCCGGCGATGGCATACAGGACTGCCTTCTTCACCGACTGCTGAACGGCACTTTGGATGCGCGCGCCGATCTGCAGGGACGAGATCAGCGAGAGCGCGAGACGGAGCATGGAGATCCTTCCTCGCCTAGCGCCGGGTGAAGACGCCGAACAGGAAGCCAAGGCCCGCGGCAATGGCGATGGCCTGAAGCGGATTGTTCTTGATCGCTTCCTCGGCGTCTTCCTTCGTCTCCATCGCCTTGTTCTGGGCGCGGTTCACCTGCTTGCCGGCGATGCGGCTGACGGTCGAGGTCAGGTTCTGCATATCGGCGCGGATCGCTTCCATCTGCGCGGCCAAGTCTTGGGTCTCTTTCGTCGCCATGGGGGGCCTCCTCTGAAAATCGTTTGAGTTGCGTGTCTTAAAAGCAACTCTTGCATTGGGACCTTTGTTCCGGGCGCGGAGCAAAGACAAGTCCCTTCGTAACCGAGTTGATCGACGCTGCTATGTCACTGTCAAGTTCTGTCGGCGAACAATGCACGGGCATTTCTTGCTGGAGCCTTGCGTTGCTCAGGCCTCTCTCTTCGTTTAGAGTCCGATTGCTTAAGAGGGGTGCCTCAGGGGGAATCAGGGCATGGCCGGCACGAGGTTTGGATTCGTCGCGCTTGGAGTTGCCTGCCTGTTTGCGGCCGTATCGCACGGTTCGGCGCAGGCCGCGCCGCTCCTGCCCGAAGGCTCCTTGCGCAATGCGGTTCCCTCGATCGTGACCGAGGCCGCCCAAGAAGGGCGGCGCTTCCATCACGGCAAGCAGGCGCAGAGCGTCTATTGCTTGCGGCGGAATTATTGGTGGTTCTACCGGCCCTACACCACGGCGCAGGAGGACCTGCCGCGCTGTGAGCCCTATTTCCACTATTTGGAGCCTGCCTACGGTGGCGGACGGGCCCCGCGCGATTCCTACATCAAGTAATTGCGCTCAAGACTCCTCTAGTCTATCTCCCAGACAATACTGCCTATCGGTTGAATTGTTCCATTTTGCGCCAGTCGTTAGTGTCTGCTTAAGGGATTTGTTGTCCTAAACAGGGCTTCATTAACTTTACCGATACTTGCTCTGCTTAGTCTTGGGATCAACCTACCGCTGGCCGGACACGCGTCAGCCGGGGGGTGCCCCTAGTCCCGAGTGGAGTTCTAAGATGAAAGTCCTGATGTGTGTTGCCGCCGTCGTGGCATTGGCGGTCGGCTTTAGCCTGACGTCCGTCGCCGGTGCCGACGCTGGATGCCGTGTCGGCTGGCGCTGCAACGCCGCCGTTCTCGTTCCGGCGCCCAATCCCATTCCGCTGCGGCGCATGCGGCCTCGCGTCGTGGCGCCCGCGCCTTGCATCGCGCCATGCGGCCGTCCCGCCGTCGCCGTGGCACCGGCGCCTTGCGTCGCGCCGTGCGGCCTGCCGCCGGGGCCGACCGCGTACCGCTACCGGTCGCCGAACTATTACGCCTATTACAAGCAGCCCGCTTATGCGGGTGAGTGCGGCCTCAGCACCTGCAACACCTATTGGCGCAGGAACTGCTGGTACGATTCGTTCGGCCGCCGCTTCTGCAACTAATCCCAGAGCTTCCGGCGCAAGCTGGTTGATTCCCGGACTCGAGGGGGAGGGGGCTTCGGCGCCTTCTCCCTCGCGTTCGTTTGGGCTCAAGCGTCCTTTGTCTCAAGCGTCCCTGGTCTTGAGGCGCGCCCAATGCATGGCGATGGCCGCGGCGTTCGACACGTTGAGGCTCGCCAACGCGCTGGCCGTCGAAATCCTGCACAGACAATCGCAACGCTCGCGCGTGAGTTGGCGCAAGCCTTTGCCTTCGGCGCCGAGAACAAGCGCCACGGGGCGGGTCATCTCGATCTCCTCGATCGCAATGTCCGCTTGCTCTGCCAGCCCAAGGCGCATCACGCCGCGCTCGCCGAGTTCGGCAAGCGCTTGGGCGAGGTTCTTCACCTCGACGATCGGCACGAGGTCCAGTGCCCCGCTCGCCGCCTTGGCTAGCACGCCGGAAAGCGGCGGGCTGTGGCGTTCGGTGACAACGAGCCCCGCGGCGCCGAAGGCCGCGGCCGAGCGAAGCGCCGCGCCCACATTGTGCGGGTCCGTCACCTGATCGAGCACGAGCAAGATGCCGTTGGGATCGATGTCGTCGAGCGAGACGGGGGGCAACGGGCCGGCCTCGAGCAGCACGCCCTGATGCACCGTGTCGGGGCCGAGCAGACGGTCGAGATCCTTCGGCAGGACCTGCTCGGGGGTTAGGTTCCGCTTGGCGATGAGGGCCCCCAGTCTATGGGCGGCGTTTTCGGTGGCCAGGAGGCGCAGTACGGGCCGGTTGGCGTTGGAAAGCGCCGCTTCGACCGCGTGAAGGCCGAAGATGGTGAGACCGTCGGTCTCAGGCTTTCGCCGCGAAGGCCGCTGAGGTCGGCGCGAGCCGTGCGTGAAGGGCTTGGAATGGTTCGGTTTTTGGCGCGGCATGATCGGTTCGGCCCTTCTGCGAAATGGGGTGGAAGAGGTGCGCGCGGTGCGATAAAAGCTAGGAATCCCAGGCAGCTCGTCCTGATTTACAGTTGACAGAGACCGAATGGCTACTCATAAACGGCAGCTATTGCGGACCCTGCCGGCCGACGGCGGGGTGTTTTTGCTTGGTTACAATCACCAGTCAATCTGAACTCTTCAAGGAGGGGTGCCCGAGTGGCTAAAGGGGACGGGCTGTAAACCCGTTGGCTATGCCTACGTTGGTTCGAATCCAACCCCCTCCACCAACACTCCTTCATGAGACGGATCATGCGGGTGTAGCTCAATGGTAGAGCAGCAGCCTTCCAAGCTGAGGACGAGGGTTCGATTCCCTTCACCCGCTCCAGCAAGTTAGGCCGCGAGAGTATTGATTTAGAAATGAATTTTAGGGTGCGGGCGCAATAGGAGTGTAGCTCAATTGGCTAGAGCACCGGTCTCCAAAACCGGGGGTTGGGGGTTCGAGTCCCTCCACTCCTGCCAGGTCGCGGAGCGGAGAGAGCCAGGAGCTCAAAAAGAAGGAACGGCCCGCAAGTGGCGGCGGGCATAAGGACTGAGATGGCGAGAACGAATCCCTTTGAGTTTATCCAGCAGGTGCGTGCCGAGGTGTCCAAAGTCACCTGGCCAACCCGCCGGGAGACCATCATCACCACGATCATGGTGATGATGATGTCGGTCGCCGCCGCACTGTTCTTTCTCGGGGTGGACTGGGTACTGAGTTTGGTCGTGCAGACCATCCTCGGCATGCGATTCTAGGAGGTCAAAGCTTCGTCTGATGGCTATGCGCTGGTACATTGTCCACGCCTACTCGAACTTCGAGCGGAAGGTCGCCGAATCCATTAAGGAGCGCGCCGCCGCCGCCGGTTTCGGCGAGAAGTTCGAGGAAGTGCTCGTGCCCATGGAAGAGGTCGTGGAGATGCGGCGCGGTCGGAAGATCGCCTCGGAGCGGAAATTCTTTCCGGGCTATGTGCTGGTCAAGATGGAGCTCGACGACGAGACCTATCACCTGATCAAGAACACACCCAAGGTCACGGGGTTTCTCGGCACGGACAACAAGCCGATCCCAATCACCGAGGAGGAGGCCGGGCGCATCCTGCAGCAGGTGCAGGAAGGCGTGGAGCGGCCGAAGCCGTCGGTGAGCTTCGAGATCGGCGAGCAGGTGCGCGTGGCCGACGGTCCGTTCGCTTCGTTCAACGGCCTGGTCGAAGAGGTCGACGAGGAGCGGGCGCGGCTCAAGGTTGCGGTGTCTATTTTTGGCCGGGCTACCCCGGTCGAACTGGAATATGCGCAGGTCGAGAAGCTCTAGGGCTTCGTGCGCGAGGTAAGCGGAAACGCGGGACGTGTAATTGATGGCAAAGAAGATTGACGGTTATATCAAGCTGCAGGTGCCGGCTGGGAAGGCGAATCCTTCGCCGCCGATCGGGCCTGCATTGGGTCAGCGCGGGGTGAACATCCCCGAGTTCTGCAAGACGTTCAACGCGGCCACGCAGAACCTCGAGCCGGGCTCGCCGATTCCGACGGTCATCACGGTCTATGCCGACCGTTCCTTCACCTTCGAGATGAAGACGCCGCCGGCGTCCTATCTCCTGAAGAAGGCGGCGAAGGTCGGCAAAGGCTCCAAGGAGCCGGGTCGCGCCAAGGCGGGCCGCGTGACGCAAGACCAGTTGCGCGAGATCGCTGAGGTCAAGATGCAGGATTTGAATGCCAACACCGTCGAGCAAGCGATGAAGATCATCGCCGGGTCCGCCCGCTCGATGGGCCTTGAGGTGCAGGAGTAGACGATGAGCAAGCCCGGTAAGAGGTTCCGTACCGCCGCGGAGGCTTTGGAGCGCGACAAGCTCTATGGCATCGAAGAGGCGGTGAAGCTGGTCAAGGGTGGGGCGAAAGCCAAGTTCGACGAGACCATCGAGGTCGCGATGAATCTCGGCGTCGATCCGCGCCACGCCGATCAGATGGTGCGTGGTGTCTGCCAGCTGCCGCACGGTTCGGGCCGTACGGTCCGCGTCGGCGTGTTCGCCAAGGGCGACAAGGCCGAAGAAGCCAAGAAGGCCGGCGCCGATGTGGTCGGTGCCGAGGACCTCGTGGAGCAGGTGCAGAAGGGCGTGATCGAATTCGACCGCTGTATCGCCACGCCCGACATGATGCCGCTGGTCGGCCGTCTCGGTAAGGTGCTCGGTCCGCGCGGCCTGATGCCGAACCCGAAGGTCGGCACGGTTACGGCCGATGTCACCGCCGCCGTCGCGGCGGCCAAGGGCGGTGCCGTGGAGTTTCGTGTCGAGAAGGCCGGCGTCATTCACGCCGGTGTCGGCAAGGCGAGCTTCACCGAGGAAGCGCTGGTCGACAACATCCGCGCCTTCACGACCGCGGTGAACAAGGCCAGGCCCTCCGGCGCCAAGGGCACGTATGTGAAACGTATCGCCGTGACCTCCACCATGGGGCCCGGCGTGAATGTCGAGCCTGCCAGTCTCGGCAGCGCTTGAGTTTGAGAGTTTCGGGACCTCGGTCCCGAAGGGTCGCTTGGCACGTCCGAGCGGTCCAAACCTGTCCGAGATTGCAGGTGCGGGAAACCGCTTAAGCCTTTCGGGGCCTGCATGAGACGGGAGACGGCTGGTTTGATGGATTGCGGCTTTCCGCAACCAGGAGATCGGTTTGAACCTCGTATGTGGCTCTCGCGCGAGTTTGCGCGGCGAGCGGGACAGGCAACAGAGCGCCGCGTGGGACGCGGGGTGGCTTCTTGCCTCGCCCCGCACATCTCGCGGCACGGTGTGGCCTAAGGCCGCGAGCTTCGCGGCTTTGAATAGACGGAGTGAGCATGGAAAGAGCTGAGAAGCGCGAAGTCGTGTCTGCGCTTCACGATGTCTTCGCCGAGACTGGCGTGGTCGTCGTGGCTCACTATTCGGGCCTGTCCGTCGCCCAAATGACCAAGCTGCGCAGCGACATGAGAGACGCTGGCGGCCGGGTCAAAGTGGCGAAGAACAGGCTCGTGAGGCTCGCGCTCGAAGGGACCGACGCCAAGGGAATTTCGGAGCTAATGACGGGGCCGACCTGCCTCGCGTTTTCCGACGATCCCGTCGCGGCACCGAAGGTGGCCGTCAAGTTCGCCAAGGGGAACGACAAGTTCGTGATCCTCGGCGGCACGATGGGCACCACGGTCCTGGATGCCAAGGCGGTGAGTTCGCTCGCCGAGCTGCCTTCGCTCGATGAGCTCCGCAGCAAGTTGATCGGCCTCGTTCAGGCGCCGGCGACCAAGGTCGTCCGCACATTGAATGAGCCCGCAGCCCAGCTTGCGCGGGTTTTCGGCGCTTATGGCGTGAAGGATGCGGCCTGAGCCTTTGAAACCAACCCAATACGAGAGTTGAACGTACGAGGATAAGATAATGGCAGATCTCCAGAAAATTGCAGACGACCTTTCGAGCCTGACAGTGCTCGAGGCGGCCGACCTGGCCAAAATGCTTGAAGAGAAGTGGGGCGTTTCCGCCGCGGCGCCGGTGGCCATGATGGCCGCGGGTGCGGGTGGCGGCGATGCCGCGGTAGCCGAGGAAAAGACCGAGTTCGACGTTATCTTGACGGCGGTAGGTGCCCAAAAGATCAACGTTATTAAAGAGGTTCGGGCGGTTACCAGCCTCGGCCTCAAGGAAGCCAAGGATCTCGTCGAGAGTGCGCCCAAGGCGATCAAGGAAGGCGTGCCGAAGGACGAGGCCGAGAAGGTCAAGAAGCAGCTCGAAGATGCAGGCGCGAGTGTCGAGCTGAAGTAGCTTTAGCTTGGGTTGCAAGACGTCCGGGCGGACCCCATATAACCGGGTTCGCCCGGGCATCTAACCCACCTTATTCGTGTGACGTGACAGTTCCCCAGAGTCTCCGCTTCTCCTGGCGGGGTTTCCGGTGAGCGGTCGCGACGAGCCTTTGAGAGGACCCACATGGCGCAGACTAACGGTCACAAGCGATATCGGAAGTTTTTCGGCCACATCACCGAAGTGGCCGAGATGCCGAACCTCATTGAGGTTCAGAAGCAGTCTTACGATCAATTCCTCATGGTGGACGAGCCCGAAGGCGGGCGTCTCGATGAGGGGCTGCAATCCGTCTTTCGCTCTGTGTTCCCGATCAAGGATTTCGGCGAACGGGCCCAGCTCGAGTTCGTGCGCTATGCGTTCGAGGCGCCGAAATACGACGTCGAGGAGTGCCAGCAGCGGGGCATGACCTTCGCCGCGCCATTGAAGGTGACGCTTCGTCTGATCGTGTTCGATGTCAACGAGGAGACCGGCGCGCGTTCGGTCAAGGACATCAAAGAGCAGGACGTCTATATGGGGGACATGCCGCTGATGACGATGAACGGCACGTTCGTCATCAACGGCACCGAGCGCGTCATCGTCTCGCAGATGCATCGCTCGCCCGGCGTGTTCTTCGATCACGACCGCGGCAAGACGCACTCTTCGGGCAAGCTTCTATTCGCCGCGCGCATCATTCCGTATCGCGGCTCGTGGCTCGACTTCGAGTTCGACGCCAAGGACGTCGTCTTTGTGCGTATCGATCGCCGGCGCAAGCTGCCGGTGACGACGCTTCTCTTTGCGCTGGGCCTCGACCACGAGGAGATCCTGTCGACCTTCTACGACAACATCACCCTCAAGGCGGCGAAGGGGGGATGGCGCATGCCGTTCCGTCCCGATCGCATGCGCGGCATCAAGCCGACCACCGACCTGGTCGACGCCAAGACCGGAAAGGTGGCGATCGAGGCCGGCCGCAAGGTCACCGCGCGTCTCGCCAACAAGCTTGCCGATGAAGGCCTGAAAGAGCTGCTCATCAAGGATGAGGACCTCTACGGCCGCTACCTGGCCCAGGACATCGTCAATCTGGAGAGCGGCGAGATCTACGGCGAGGCCGGCGAAGAGATCGAGGAGAAGCTGCTCGAGACGTTGAAGGAGCTGGGGCTGAAAGAGATCCCGATCCTCGACATCGACCACGTCAATGTCGGCGCCTTCATCCGCAATACGCTCGCCGTCGATAAGAACTCGAACACCGAGGAGGCGCTGCTCGACGTTTACCGGGTGATGCGCCCGGGCGAGCCGCCGACGCCGGATGCCGCGCAGACACTGTTCAACGGTATCTTCTTCGATTCCGAGCGCTACGACCTGTCCGCCGTGGGCCGGGTGAAGATGAATATGCGCCTCGACCTCGACGCGCCCGACACCATGCGCACGCTGCGCAAAGAAGACATCCTCGCCGTCATCAAGACCTTGGTGGGTCTGCGGGACGGTAAGGGCGAGATCGACGACATCGATCACCTTGGCAACCGCCGGGTGCGCTCGGTGGGCGAGCTCATGGAAAACCAGTACCGCGTCGGTCTGCTGCGCATGGAGCGCGCCATCAAGGAGCGCATGAGCTCCGTCGATATCGACACGGTGATGCCGCAGGATCTGATCAACGCCAAGCCCGCGGCCGCCGCGGTGCGCGAGTTCTTCGGTTCCTCGCAGCTATCGCAGTTCATGGACCAGACCAATCCGCTGTCGGAGATCACCCATAAGCGGCGCCTGTCGGCGCTTGGGCCGGGCGGTCTGACCCGCGAGCGCGCCGGCTTCGAGGTGCGCGACGTGCATCCGACCCATTACGGCCGCATCTGCCCGATCGAGACGCCGGAAGGTCCGAATATCGGCCTCATCAATTCGCTGGCGACATTCGCGCGGGTGAACAAGTACGGCTTCATCGAGAGTCCGTACCGGCGCGTGGCGAAGTCCAAGGTGACCGACGAGGTGGTCTATCTCTCGGCCATGGAAGAGGCGCGCTACATCATTGCGCAAGCCAATGCGCAGCTGAACGCGAATGGCACCTTCGTCGAGGACCTCATCGTCTGCCGTCATGCGGGCGACGTGGAGCTTTACCCCCGCGAGAAGGTCGACCTTATCGACGTGTCGCCGAAGCAGCTGGTGTCGGTCGCCGCGGCGCTGATCCCGTTCCTCGAGAACGACGACGCCAACCGCGCGCTGATGGGTTCGAACATGCAGCGTCAGGCCGTGCCGTTGATCACGGCGGAAGCGCCGCTGGTCGGAACCGGCATGGAAGAAGTCGTGGCGCGCGATTCCGGCGCCGCCATCGGTGCGCGCCGTACCGGCGTGGTCGATCAGGTGGACGCCACGCGTATCGTCGTCCGGGCGACGGAGGAGACCGATCCGTCGAAGTCGGGCGTCGACATCTATAATCTGCGCAAGTTCCAGCGCTCCAACCAGAACACCTGCATCAACCAGCGGCCGCTGGTGCGCATGGGCGACAATGTCCAGGCTGGCGAGATTATTGCCGACGGTCCGTCCACCGATCTGGGCGAGCTGGCGCTTGGCCGCAACGTGCTCGTCGCGTTCATGCCGTGGATGGGCTACAATTTCGAGGACTCCATCCTCATCTCCGAGCGCGTCGTGCGCGATGACGTGTTCACCTCGATCCATATCGAGGAGTTCGAGGTCATGGCCCGCGACACCAAGCTTGGGCCGGAGGAGATCACGCGCGACATTCCGAACGTTTCCGAAGAGGCGCTCAAGAATCTCGACGAGGCGGGTATCGTCTATATCGGCGCCGAGGTGCAGCCGGGCGACATCCTGGTGGGCAAGATCACGCCCAAGGGCGAAAGCCCGATGACGCCGGAAGAGAAGCTGCTGCGCGCGATCTTCGGCGAGAAGGCCTCCGACGTGCGCGACACCTCGCTCAAGCTGCCGCCCGGCGTGGCCGGTACGGTGGTCGAGGTACGGGTGTTCAACCGCCACGGCATCGAGAAGGACGAGCGCGCGATGGCGATCGAGCGCGAGGAGATCGAGCGTCTTGCCAAGGACCGCGACGACGAGATGGCGATCCTCGACCGTAACGTCTATGGCCGTCTGCGCGATGTCCTGATGCACAAGGTGGTGGCCAAGGGGCCGAAGAATCTCAAGAAGGACTCCAAGATCACCGAGGCGATCCTGGACGATATCCCGCGCAGCCAGTGGTGGGAGATCGCGCTCAAGAACGACAAGGCCATGGGCGAGGTCGAGGCCATCGGCCGCCAGTATGAAGAAGCCAAGAAGCGGCTGGAGCAGCGCTTCGTCGACAAGGTCGACAAGCTGCAGCGCGGCGATGAGCTGCCGCCTGGCGTGATGAAGATGGTCAAGGTCTTCGTCGCCGTGAAGCGGAAGATTCAGCCGGGCGACAAGATGGCCGGCCGGCACGGCAATAAGGGCGTGATCAGTCAGATCGTGCCGATCGAGGACATGCCCTATCTCGAGGACGGCACCCCGGTCGATATCGTGCTGAACCCGCTCGGTGTGCCGAGCCGCATGAACGTGGGTCAGATCCTGGAGACGCATCTGGGCTGGGCTTGCCGCGGCTTGGGCGTCAAGGTGGGCGAGGCTCTGCACGCCTACCAGGAATCGAACAAGCCGAAGCCGTTGAAGGATCTGCTCAAGTCGATCTACGGCGACGACAAGGCGGTCGCGGCGCTCCGGGACGATCAGCTCATCCAGGTGAGCCAAGATCTGTCGTCGGGCGTGCCGGTGGCGACGCCTGTGTTCGATGGCGCGCATGAGGCCGATGTGTCCGAGCTGCTCGTCGCGGCGGGTCTCGATTCGTCGGGGCAGGTGACGCTTTACGACGGCCGTTCGGGCGAGGAGTTTGAGCGCAAGGTGACCGTGGGCTACATCTATATGCTGAAGCTCCACCATCTTGTGGACGACAAGATCCACGCGCGTTCGATCGGTCCGTACAGCCTGGTCACCCAGCAGCCGCTCGGCGGCAAGGCGCAGTTCGGCGGCCAGCGTTTCGGCGAGATGGAGGTGTGGGCGCTGGAGGCCTACGGCGCCGCCTACACGCTGCAGGAGATGCTGACGGTGAAATCCGACGACGTCGCCGGCCGTACCAAGGTGTACGAGGCGATTGTCCGCGGCGACGACACGTTCGAGGCGGGTATCCCCGAGTCGTTCAACGTCCTCGTCAAGGAAATGCGTGCATTGGGACTGAATGTCGAGTTGGTGCAGCCAAAACCGGAGGAGGCGCAGCCGCTACGAGCGCAGCTGCCCCGGCCTGCGGCTGAGTGAGCCTGAGGCCCCAAAGGCTCAAGACGCGCACCAACGATCGACGAAACCTAGGGGCGGCAAGCCCGCCCATTGGGAGACAAGAGAATGAACCAAGACATCGTCAACCTCTTTAGCCCACAGACGCAGCAACAGAATTTCGACCAGATCCGGATCGGCATCGCGAGCCCGGAGAAGATTCTGTCGTGGTCGTTCGGCGAGATCAAGAAGCCGGAGACGATCAACTACCGGACCTTCAAGCCGGAGCGCGACGGGCTGTTCTGCGCGCGCATCTTCGGCCCGGTGAAGGACTACGAGTGCTTGTGCGGCAAGTACAAGCGCATGAAGTACAAGGGCGTCATCTGCGAGAAGTGCGGCGTCGAGGTGACGTTGGCCAAGGTCCGGCGCGAGCGCATGGGCCATATCGAGCTCGCGGCGCCGGTCGCCCATATCTGGTTCCTGAAGTCGCTGCCCTCGCGCATCGGCCTTCTGCTCGACATGACGCTGAAGGATCTGGAGCGCGTCCTCTATTTCGAGAACTACATCGTGCTGGAGCCGGGGCTCACCTCGCTCAAGCCGCTGCAGCTCCTCTCCGAGGACGAGCATCTCCAGGCGCAGGAAGAATTCGGCGAGGATAGCTTCACCGCGTCGATCGGCGCCGAGGCCATCCGCGAGCTCATGAAGGGGCTCGATCTGGAGAGGATCGCGGCCGACCTGCGCGTCGAGATTGCTGAATCAACTTCGGAGCTTAAGCCCAAGAAGCTCGCCAAGCGTCTGAAGGTGGTCGAGGCCTTCATCATGTCGGGCAACAAGCCCGAGTGGATGATCCTGACCGTAGTGCCGGTGATCCCGCCGGAGCTTCGCCCGTTGGTGCCGCTCGACGGCGGCCGCTTTGCCACGTCCGACCTCAACGACCTCTATCGCCGCGTCATCAACCGCAACAACCGTCTGAAGCGGCTCATGGAGCTGCGCGCGCCGGACATCATCATCCGGAACGAGAAGCGCATGCTGCAGGAGTCGGTCGATGCGCTGTTCGACAACGGCCGCCGCGGCCGCGTCATCACCGGCGCCAACAAGCGTCCGTTGAAGTCGCTCGCCGACATGCTCAAGGGCAAGCAGGGCCGCTTCCGCCAGAATCTGCTCGGCAAGCGCGTCGACTATTCGGGCCGTTCGGTCATCGTGGTCGGGCCCGAGCTGAAACTGCATCAGTGCGGACTGCCGAAGAAGATGGCGCTCGAGCTGTTCAAGCCGTTCATTTACTCGCGGCTCGACGCCAAGGGCCACGCCGCGACCGTGAAGCAGGCCAAGAAGCTGGTCGAAAAAGAGAAGCCGGAGGTGTGGGATATCCTCGATGAGGTCATCCGCGAGCACCCGGTGCTGCTCAACCGCGCGCCGACGCTCCATCGCCTCGGCATTCAGGCCTTCGAGCCCGTGCTGATCGAGGGCAAGGCCATTCAGCTTCATCCGCTCGTCTGCGCGGCGTTCAACGCCGACTTCGACGGTGACCAAATGGCCGTGCACGTGCCGCTGTCGCTTGAGGCGCAGCTCGAGGCGCGTGTGCTGATGATGTCGACCAACAACATCCTGCATCCGGCCAACGGCTTGCCGATCATCGTGCCGTCCCAGGACATTGTGCTCGGCCTCTATTACCTGTCGCTGGTCATGGACAATGAGCCGGGCGAGGGCATGCTGTTCGGCAATATCGCCGAGATTCAGCACGCGCTCGACTCCAAGGCCGTCAGCCTTCACGCCAAGGTCAAGGGCCGCTTCATCACCAAGGACGAGAACGGCGAATGGGTCTCGTATATCTACGACACCACGCCTGGCCGCATGCTGCTCGGCGAGCTTCTGCCGCGCCGGCACGAGGTGAGCTTCGATTTCGTCAACCGGCTCCTCACCAAGAAGGAGATCTCCAACATGATCGACGTGGTCTATCGCCACTGCGGTCAGAAGGAGACGGTCATCTTCTGCGACAAGATCATGGGCCTCGGCTTCCGCTATGCCTGCCGCGCCGGCATCTCGTTCGGCAAGGACGACATGGTGATCCCGGAGACCAAGGACGCCATCGTTCACAAGACGACGGAGCTCGTGCGTGAGTACGAGCAGCAGTACAATGACGGCCTCATCACACGGGGCGAGAAGTACAACAAGGTGGTCGACACCTGGACGGAGTGCACGGAACTCGTCGCCAAGGAGATGATGAAGCGCATCTCGTCGGTGCAGGTGGATGAGGAGACCGGCCGCGAGAAGGCGATCAACTCGATCTACATGATGTCGCATTCCGGTGCGCGTGGTTCGCCCGCCCAGATGAAGCAGCTTGCCGGCATGCGCGGTCTGATGACCAAGCCGTCGGGCGAGATCATCGAGACGCCGATCATCTCCAACTTCAAGGAGGGCCTGTCGGTGCTCGAGTACTTCAACTCGACCCATGGTGCCCGTAAGGGTCTGGCCGATACGGCTCTGAAGACGGCCAACTCCGGCTATCTGACGAGGCGTCTCGTCGACGTGGCGCAGGATTGCATCGTTACCGAGGAAGATTGCGGCACCGAGGAAGGCATCACAGCGCGCGCCATCCTCGATGCTGGCGAGGTGACCGTTTCGCTCGGCCAGCGCGTGCTCGGCCGTACCCCTTGCGACAACGTCAAGAACCCGGCCACCGGCGAGGTGATCATCAAGGCCGGCGATCTGATCGAGGAAGAGCATGTCGAGATCATCGAGAGCGCGCGGGTCCAGGAGATCCGCATCCGCTCGGCGCTGACCTGCGAGACCCGTAACGGAATTTGCGGCAAGTGCTACGGTCGCGACCTGGCCCGCGGTACGCCCGTGAATATGGGCGAGGCCGTCGGTGTCATCGCGGCGCAGTCGATCGGCGAGCCGGGAACCCAGCTCACCATGCGGACCTTCCATTTGGGCGGCGTGGCGAGTTCCAAGGTCGTCGATCAGTCGTCGCTCGAGTCGAATTTCGACGGCATCGTGAAGATCAAGCAGCGCAACGTCGTGGCTGACTCGCAAGGCCGGCACATGGTCATGGGCCGGAACACGACAATCATCGTTGTTGACGACGACGGTGCGGAGCTCGCCGTTCACCGGCTGCCTTACGGTACGCATCTTCGGGTGGACGAGGGCGACAAGGTCAAGCGCGGCGATCGCCTCGCCGAGTGGGATGCTTACACGCGCCCCGTGCTCACGGAAATCGAGGGCACGGTCGAGTTCGAGGATCTGGTCGAAGGCGTGTCGGTCTTGGAGCAGCGCGACGAGTCGACCGGTATCACCAACAGCGTGATCATCGATTGGCGCGCGTCGCCCCGTGGTGCCGACTTGCGGCCGGCGATGGCGATCAAGGACAAGAAGGGCGATATCGGCAAACTGTCACGAGGCGGCGAGGCGCGTTATCTGCTTCCCGTCGACGCGGTCCTGTCGGTGGAGCCTGGCAGTGATGTGAAGGCCGGCGACGTTCTGGCCCGTATCCCCATGGAAAGCGCCAAGACGCGAGACATCACCGGCGGTCTGCCGCGTGTCGCCGAGCTGTTCGAGGCACGCCGGCCGAAGGATCACGCGATCATCGCGGAGATCTCCGGCATCGTGCAGCTTGGCCGCGACTACAAGAACAAGCGGCGCATCAGCATCCTTCCGGATGAGGAGGGCTCGGAGCCGGTTGAGTTCCTGATCCCCAAGGGCCGGCATCTGACGGTGCAAGAGGGCGATCGCATCGAGAAGGGCGAGTACCTGCTCGACGGCCATCCCGCGCCGCACGACATTCTGGCCATTAAGGGCGTGGAGGAGCTTGCCAACTACCTGGTGAACGAGATCCAAGAGGTCTACCGGCTCCAGGGCGTGACGATCAACGACAAGCATATTGAGGTGATCGTCCGGCAGATGCTCCAGAAGACCGAAGTGGAGGATGCGGGCGATACGGAGTTCCTCAAGGGCGAGCAGGTGGACCGTATCGACCTCGAGGACGCCAACATCGCGGCCGTGGCCAATGGCGGCAGGCCTGCCACGGGTCAGCCGGTCTTGCTCGGCATCACCAAGGCAAGCCTGCAGACGCGGTCGTTCTTCTCGGCGGCTTCGTTCCAGGAGACCACCAGGGTGCTCACCGATGCCGCTGTGAACGGCAAGTCGGATCCCCTCGAGGGCCTAAAGGAGAATGTCATCGTCGGCCGGCTGATTCCGGCCGGTACGGGCGCGCTGCTTACCAGGCTCAACCGGATCGCCTCCCATCGTGACGATCTGATCCTCGAGGAGCGGCAACGCGCCGCTCAGGAGGCGATCGATCAGGAGGCGAGCGAGAAAGCCGAGGAAGCTGAGGAAGCTTCGGGGGCTGAAGAGACCGAGGAGGGCGCCTCGGCCTAAGCGTTTTGGATGAGATTGGGGGCCGCGCTGCCAGAAGGATCCAAATCTGGCGCTCGGCCCCCGAAATCCGGCACTTCTCCCCTTGACGATAGAAGAATCCGCCTGATAAAACGCGCCTACTCTCTCGGCAGGCGGTAGCCCAATATTTTGGTTGCCTACGGGCGCGGGTTAGACGCTGCTGGACTAACCGGGACAAAATCGGGGTCAAGATCTTGGGGGTCACCCCTTCCAAGATCCTCTGTATTGAGGCGCTGAAGGACGCGAGGGTCGCTCGCAACTTCGGCTCTTGTGATGTGGGCTTTTGCCCATTGGATGTATCAGGCGTTCGCGCCAACGAATGATTGGACGTTAAGGGCTGCCATGCCAACGATTCAGCAATTGATCCGCAAGCCGCGCCAAAAGCCGGTGAAGCGCAATAAAGTTCCGGCCATGCAGGCCTGCCCGCAGAAGCGCGGGGTCTGCACGCGCGTGTACACCACGACGCCGAAGAAGCCGAACTCGGCGCTCCGGAAGGTCGCTCGCGTGCGCCTGACCAATCAGCAGGAAGTCACGAGCTACATTCCCGGCGAGGGCCACAATCTTCAGGAGCACTCGGTGGTGATGATCCGCGGCGGTCGCGTGAAAGATCTTCCCGGCGTGCGCTATCACATCATTCGCGGCGTGCTCGACACCCAAGGCGTCAGCGCCCGCCGGCAGCGGCGTTCAAAATACGGAGCCAAGCGGCCCAAATAGTGGGTCGCTTTTTGCGTCTTAAGGAAACGGATTAGGCGATATGTCGAGGCGGCACAAAGCTGATAAACGCGAGATCATTCCCGATCCCAAGTTCGGGGACATCGTGCTCACCAAATTCATGAATTCCATCATGAAGGAAGGCAAGAAGTCGGCCGCCGAGCGGATCGTCTACGGCGCCCTCGATCAGATGGAAGACAAGGTCAAGCAGAACCCGATCGAGATGTTCCACCAGGCGCTGACGAACGTCATGCCGGCGCTCGAGGTTCGCTCCCGCCGCGTCGGTGGCGCCACCTATCAGGTGCCGGTGGAGGTTCGGCTGGATCGCCGTCAGGCGCTGGCCATTCGCTGGATCATTTCTGCGGCGCGCGGCCGCAACGAGAACACGATGGTGGAGCGGCTCTCCGGTGAGCTGCTCGATGCCGTCAACAACCGCGGTTCCGCGGTGAAGAAGCGTGAGGATACGCACCGGATGGCGGAGGCCAATCGGGCCTTCTCGCATTATCGCTGGTAACCTCTCAAGGAATTCGAACGATGCCCCGCACGACCCCCCTCGAGGACTACCGCAATATCGGTATCATGGCGCATATCGACGCCGGGAAGACCACGACCACCGAGCGCGTGCTCTATTACACGGGTAAGAGCCACAAGATCGGTGAGGTCCACGACGGCGCTGCGACCATGGACTGGATGGAGCAGGAGCAGGAGCGCGGCATCACCATCACGTCGGCCGCGACCACCGCTTTCTGGAAGGACAAGCGCGTCAACATCATCGACACGCCGGGCCATGTGGACTTCACCATCGAGGTGGAGCGCTCGCTTCGCGTGCTCGACGGCGCGGTGGCACTGCTCGACGCCAACCAGGGCGTAGAGCCGCAGACCGAGACCGTTTGGCGTCAGGCCGACAAGTACAAAGTGCCGCGCATGATCTTCGTCAACAAGATGGACAAGATCGGCGCCGACTTCTTCATGTCGGTGAAGATGATCAAGGACCGCCTCGGTGCCAACCCGATCGTGATCCAGCTGCCGATCGGCTCGGAGTCGAACTTCGCGGGTGTCGTCGACCTGCTTCGTATGAAGGCGGTTATTTGGGACGACGAGGGGCTCGGCGCGACCTTCCATGACGAGGACATCCCGGCCGATCTCGTCGATGTCGCCAAGGAGTATCGCGACAAGCTGGTGGAGCAGGCGGTCGAGCTCGACGAGGAGGCCATGGAGGCTTACCTCGAGGGCAAGGAAGTGCCCAACGACAAGCTCAAAGCCCTGATCCGCAAGGGTACGTGCGATCTCATGTTCGTGCCGGTGCTGTGCGGCTCGGCGTTCAAGAACAAGGGCGTGCAGCCGCTGCTCGACGCCGTCGTCGATTATCTGCCGTCGCCGCTCGATGTGCCTCCGATTAAGGCGATCGACGCCAAGACCGAGGAAGAGGTGAGCCGTCCGGCTTCCGACGACGCGCCGCTGTCTATGCTCGCCTTCAAGATCATGAACGACCCGTTCGTCGGTTCGCTGACCTTCTGCCGCATCTACTCGGGCAAGGTCGAGACCGGCACGAACCTGGTCAACACGGTGAAGGACAAGAAGGAGCGCATCGGCCGCATGCTGCTCATGCATTCCAATCACCGCGAGGACATCAAGGAGGCCTATGCGGGCGACATCGTCGCCATTGCCGGGCTCAAGGACGTCACCACGGGGGACACGCTGTGCGACCCCAGCAAGCCGGTGATCCTGGAGCGCATGGAGTTCCCCGAGCCGGTCATCGAGGTCGCGGTGGAGCCCAAGACCAAGAGCGACCAGGAGAAGCTCGGCGTGGCGCTTAACCGTCTCGCTCAAGAGGATCCCTCCTTCCGCGTCTCGGTCGACCACGAATCCGGGCAGACGATCATCAAGGGCATGGGCGAGCTTCATCTCGATATCATCGTCGATCGCATGAAGCGCGAGTTTAAAGTCGAGGCCAATGTCGGCGCGCCGCAGGTCGCCTATCGCGAGACCGTGTCGAAGCTTACGGAGATCGACTACACCCATAAGAAGCAGACCGGCGGTTCGGGTCAGTTCGCCCGCGTGAAGCTCATCATCGAGCCGAACGAGCAGGGTGCCGGCTTCGAGTTCGTAAACAAGGTCGTCGGCGGCAACGTGCCGAGGGAATTCATCCCGGGCGTTCAGAAGGGCATTCAAAGCGTCGTCGACGCTGGCGTGCTCGCCGGCTTTCCGATCCTCGACGTCAAGGCGACGCTGGTCGACGGTGCATCGCACGATGTGGACTCGAGCGTTATGGCGTTTGAGATCGCCTCGCGCGCGGCCTTCCGTGAGGGCGCGCTCAAGGCGGCGCCGAAGCTGCTCGAGCCGATCATGAAGGTCGAGGTGGTGACCCCGGAAGACTATGTGGGCGGCATCATCGGCGATCTGACGAGCCGCCGTGGTCAGGTGCGCGGCCAGGAGGCACGCGGCAACGCCACGGTGATCAACGCCATGGTGCCGCTGGCCAACATGTTCGGGTACGTGAATACGCTGCGGTCCATGAGTCAGGGCCGCGCTCAGTTCACGATGCAGTTCGATAGCTACGCGCAAGTGCCCCAGGCGGTTGCGGAAGAGGTGCAAGCGAAGTTCGCCTAAGTCATTGGGCGTTTCAGAGTTAGCTTTTGGTGAGAAGAATGGAGAGCCAACATGGCTAAAGAGAAATTCAATCGGTCAAAGCCGCATTGTAACATCGGGACCATCGGTCACGTCGATCACGGCAAGACGACCCTGACCGCTGCGATCACCAAGACCTTGGCTGAGACCGGCGGTGCGACGTTCACGGCTTATGATCAAATCGACAAAGCGCCGGAAGAGAAGGCGCGCGGCATCACCATTTCGACCGCGCATGTCGAGTACGAGACCGAAAACCGGCACTATGCCCACGTCGATTGTCCCGGGCACGCCGACTATGTGAAGAACATGATCACGGGCGCGGCCCAGATGGACGGCGCCATTCTTGTGGTGTCCGCTGCCGATGGCCCCATGCCGCAGACCCGCGAGCACATTCTGCTCGCCCGTCAGGTCGGCGTGCCGGCTCTCGTGGTGTTCATGAACAAAGTCGATCAGGTCGACGATCCGGAGCTGTTGGACTTGGTCGAGCTCGAAGTTCGCGAGCTTCTGTCCAAGTACGAGTTCCCGGGTGACGAAATTCCGATCGTCAAGGGCTCGGCGCTCGCCTCGCTTGAGGACAGCAACGATGAGATTGGCAAGCAGGCCATTCTTGAGCTCATGAAGGCTGTCGACGCCTACATTCCGCAGCCCGATCGTCCGGTCGACAAGCCGTTCCTGATGCCGATCGAGGACGTGTTCTCGATTTCCGGCCGCGGCACCGTGGTCACCGGCCGTATCGAGCGCGGCATTGTCAAGGTCGGCGAGGAAGTCGAGATCGTCGGCATCAAGCCCACGAGCAAGACCACCGTCACCGGCGTCGAGATGTTCCGCAAGCTGCTCGATCAGGGCCAGGCGGGCGACAATGTCGGTTGTCTGCTGCGCGGTGTCGATCGCGAGGGCGTGGAGCGCGGCCAGGTGCTGTGCAAGCCCGGCTCGGTCAAGCCGCACACCAAGTTCAAGGCCGAGGCCTACATCCTCACCAAGGAAGAGGGTGGCCGCCACACGCCGTTCTTCGGCAATTACCGTCCGCAGTTCTATTTCCGCACCACCGACGTGACCGGTGTGGTGGAGCTGCCGGAAGGCACCGAGATGGTGATGCCGGGCGACAGCGTAGCCATGGAAGTGACGCTGATCGTGCCGATCGCCATGGAGGAGAAGCTTCGCTTCGCCATCCGTGAAGGTGGTCGGACCGTCGGCGCCGGCGTGGTGGCTTCGATCATCGAGTAATGGGAATCAGGAGCGCGTCGTCCGGTAGGGCGGCGCGTTTCCAAACTTAAGGCCGTCGAGATGCAGAGCCAGAACATAAGAATTAGGCTGAAAGCCTTCGACCATCGCATTCTCGATGCGTCGACCAAGGAGATCGTGAACACGGCGAAGCGCACCGGTGCGGAAGTTCGCGGGCCTATCCCGCTGCCGACCCGCATCGAGAAGTTCACCGTGAACCGCTCTCCGCATATCGACAAGAAGAGCCGCGAGCAGTTTGAAATGCGTACGCATAAGCGGCTGCTCGACATCGTCGATCCCACGCCGCAGACAGTCGACGCGCTGATGAAGCTCGATCTCGCCGCCGGCGTAGACGTCGAAATCAAGCTCTAGAGCGCGGGACGAGGCAAGGAACAAGTTCGATGCGATCAGGTGTCATCGTGCAAAAGGTCGGCATGACCAGGATCTTCACCGATGCCGGGGAGCACATTCCCGTCACGGTGTTGCGCCTGGAGAATTGCCAGGTTGTCGGCCAGCGCACCTCTGAGAAGAACGGCTACACGGCCGTTCAGCTTGGCGTCGGCCGGGCAAAGGTGAAGCGTTTGACGCGCGCGGAGCGCGGCAGCTTTGCCGTGGCCAATGTCGAACCGAAGCGAAAGGTGGCTGAGTTCCGCGTGAGCCCGGACAACATGATCGACGTGGGCACGGAGATTACCGCCGACCACTTCGTCGAAGGGCAGTACGTGGATGTCTCCGGTACGTCGATCGGTAAGGGTTTTGCCGGCGGCATGAAGCGCCACGGCTTTAGCGGCCTGCGCGCCAGCCATGGCGTGTCGATCAACCACAGAAGTCTGGGTTCGACCGGTCAGTGCCAGGACCCAGGCAAGGTGTTCAAAGGCAAGAAGATGGCCGGCCACATGGGTGACGTGAGCGTCACCACGCAGAATCTGCGGGTGGTGAAGACGGATGTTGAGCGCGGCCTGATCATGATCAGGGGCGCCGTTCCGGGCTCCAAGGGCGGTTGGGTGCTGCTGCGCGACGCCGTGAAGCGGGCCTTGCCCGAGGCGGCGCCGAAGCCCGGCGCCTTCCGCAAGAATGGCGAGGATCAGAAGCCAGCCCAGCAGGCTGTGCCAGAGGCGGCCGAGGCGCAGAGCGCCGAGCCGGCAGGGGATAGCGCGTGATGAAGGCGGATGTAACAACGCTCGACGCCAAGAAGGCGGGCACCGTGGAACTCTCGGACGATTTGTTCGGGCTGGAGCCGCGGGCCGACCTCCTGCATCGCATGGTGCGTTATCAGCTCGCCAAGCGGCGTGCCGGTACGGTCTCGGTGAAGGACCGGTCGGAGGTCACCGCGACCACGGCCAAGATGTTCCGGCAAAAGGGCACGGGGCGTGCGCGCCACGGTAGCGCCAAGCCCACGATCTTCCGTGGCGGCGGTAAGTCGTTCGGGCCGAAGCCGCGCAGCCACGCCGTCGAGTTGCCGAAGAAGGTTCGGGCGCTGGCGCTTCGCCATGCGCTTTCGTCCAAGGCCAAGACCGACGCGCTGATCGTGCTCGACTCGTGCGAGTTGAAGGAAGCCAAGACCAAGGCGCTGAAGTCGCGCTTCGACAAGCTCGGCTTCGTATCGGCGCTGATCGTCGACGGTGCCGAGCTTCAAGACAGTTTCGCCCGCGCCGCGCGCAACATCCCGAAAGTCGATGTGCTGCCGGTACAGGGCATCAACGTTTACGACATTTTGCGGCACGACAAGCTCGTGCTGACGAAGGCGGCGCTTGAGGCGCTGGAGGCTCGGTTCAAATGAGTTTGCTGACTGCATATGACGTGATCCTTTCGCCGGTGATCACCGAGAAATCGAGCGCCGTGTCGGAAGCGAACCAGGTGGTGTTCAAGGTGCGCCTCGATGCGACCAAGCCGCAGATCAAGGACGCGGTCGAGAAGCTGTTCAAGGTCAAGGTGCTGGCGGTGAACACGCTGACCCGCAAGGGCAAGACAAAGCGCTTCCGCGGGATCGCGGGGCGGCAGAAGGACGTGAAGAAGGCAGTCGTCAAGCTCGCCGAGGGCGAGAAGATCGACGTGACGACGGGGATCTGACGAGATGGCTCTGAAGAATTTCAAACCGACCACGCCGAGCCAGCGTCAGCTTGTGCTCGTCGACCGCAGCGCTCTGTGGAAGGGCAAGCCCGTCAAGGCGCTGACCGAGGGCTTGAGCAAGTCCGGCGGCCGCAACAACACGGGCCGGATCTCCGTGTGGCATCGTGGCGGCGGTCACAAGCGCTCCTACCGCATGGTGGACTTCAAGCGGACGAAGCGCGGCATGTCGGCGACCGTGGAGCGGCTGGAATACGATCCCAACCGGACCGCGTTCATCGCTCTCATCAAATATGAGGACGGCGAGCTGGCCTACATCCTGGCGCCGCAGCGACTGGCGCCGGGCGACGCCGTGATCGCCGACGAGAAGGCTGACGTGAAGCCGGGCAACGCGATGCCGCTGGCCAGCATGCCGATCGGCACCATCGTCCACAATGTGGAGATGAAGCCGGGCAAGGGCGGGCAGATCGCGCGCGCGGCCGGCGCTTACGTTCAGCTCGTCGGCCGTGACGCCGGCTATGCGATTTTGCGGCTGAACTCCGGCGAGACCCGCATGGTGCCGGCGGCGTGCATGGCGACGGTGGGCGCGGTGTCCAATCCGGACAACTCGAACACGTCGATGGCCAAGGCCGGGCGCATGCGCTGGAAGGGCCGCAAGCCCGTGGTGCGCGGCGTGGCAATGAATCCGATTGACCATCCTCATGGTGGTGGCGAGGGGCGCACCTCCGGCGGCCGGCATCCGGTTACCCCTTGGGGTAAATCGACCAAGGGCATGCGGACGCGCTCCAACAAGGCGAGTGGCAAGTTCATTCTGCGCAGCCGCCATCAGAAGAAGAAGAAGGGGTAACGCACGTGTCACGTTCGATCTGGAAAGGCCCGTTCGTCGACGGCTATCTCTTGAAGAAGGCGGAGAAGGCGCGCACCAGCGGCTCCAACGCCATCATCAAGATGTGGTCGCGCCGTTCGACCATCCTGCCGCAGTTCGTGGGACTGACCTTCGGCGTCCATAACGGCCAGAAGCACATTCCGGTGCTCGTGACCGAGGACATGGTGGGGCACAAATTTGGCGAGTTCTCGCCGACGCGGACCTATCACGGTCACACCGCCGACCGTAAGGCGAAAAGGACCAAGTAATGGGCAAGCCGCAACGTGAGCGCACGCTCAAAGACACCGAGGCGAAGGCCGTGACGCGGCTTATTCGCGTAAGCCCGCAGAAGCTCAACCTGGTTGCCCAGCTGATCCGGGGCAAGAAGGTCGATCGCGCGCTCGCCGATCTGGCGTTCTCGCGCAAGCGCATCGCCAAGGACGTGAAAAAGACTCTGGAGTCGGCCGTTGCCAACGCCGAGAACAATCACTCTCTCGACGTGGACGCGCTGGTCGTGGCCGAAGCCTATGTCGGCAAGAATCTCGTGATGAAGCGTCTTCGGGCGCGGGCGCGCGGCCGGGCGTCGCGCATCTTGAAACCGTTTTCGCAAATGACCGTGGTCGTGCGCCAGGTCGAGGAGTCTGCCTGATGGGACAGAAGGTCAATCCGATCGGGCTGAGGCTCGGCGTCAACCGCACCTGGGATTCGCGCTGGTTCGCGTCGGGTGGCGAGTACGCGCAGCTCCTGCACGAGGACTTGAAAATTCGCGAGCATATTCTCAAGTCGCGCAAGCAGGCGGGCATCTCCAAGGTGGTCATCGAGCGTCCGCACAAGAAGTGCCGGGTGACGGTGTACACCGCGCGCCCGGGCATTCTCATCGGCAAGAAGGGCGCCGATATCGAGAAGCTCCGCCGCGAGGTCGCCAGCATGACCGACTCCGAGGTGCATCTGAATATCGTCGAGGTGCGTAAGCCCGAAGTCGACGCCACGCTGGTGGCGGAAGGGATCGCCCAGCAGCTCGAGCGCCGCGTGGCGTTCCGCCGGGCGATGAAGCGGGCGGTGCAGTCGGCGATCCGCATGGGCGCGCTCGGCATCCGCATCAATTGCGCGGGCCGGCTCGGCGGCGCGGAGATCGCGCGCGTGGAGTGGTACCGCGAGGGACGCGTGCCGCTGCACACGCTGCGCGCCAATATCGATTACGGCACGGCGCTTGGGCGCACGGCTTATGGAATCATCGGCATCAAGGTTTGGATCTTCAAGGGCGAGATCATGGAGCACGACCCCATGGCCCAGGAGAACAAGGCTCTTGAGGCACAGGAAGGCGGCCGTTCCACTGGGCGCCGTGAACCCGCTCAGGCGCAGGGCTAAGGGCGAGGACAAGGCTTAAGTTATGCTGCAACCGAAACGCACAAAGTTCCGCAAGGCCCACAAGGGGCGCATGAAGGGCGTCGCCAAGGGCGGGACCGAGCTCAACTTCGGCACGTTCGGGCTGAAGGCGCAGGAGCCTGCGCGCGTCACCGCGCGGCAGATCGAGGCGGCGCGGCGCGCCATGACCCGCCAGATGAAGCGTGCGGGCCGTGTGTGGATCCGTATCTTCCCCGACTTGCCGGTGTCGAAGAAGCCGACCGAGGTGCGCATGGGTAAGGGCAAGGGGTCGCCGGAGTTTTGGGCGGCCAGGGTCAAGCCCGGCCGAATCATGTTCGAGATCGACGGCGTGACTGAGCCGGTGGCGCGGGAGTCTCTGCGTCTCGCCGCCGCCAAGCTGCCGATCAAAACGCGCGTTGTCGCGCGTATCGAGGGCTAAGCGATGAAGGCGAGCCAAGTGCACGATATGACGGTCGATCAGCTCGGCGATGAGCTGGTCAAGCTGAAGAAAGAGAAGTTCAACCTGCGCTTCCAGGCGGCCTCGGGCCAGCTTGAGAACACCGCGCGGGTGAGACAGATCAGGCGCGACATCGCGCGCATCAAGACGGCTGCACGCGCGAAGAGCGCGGCGGCCAAGGCATAAAGGTAGAGACGATGCCAAAACGCGTTTTGCTTGGGGTCGTGGTCAGCGACAAGAACGACAAGACCGTCGTGGTCAAGGTCGAGCGTCGCTTCACGCATCCCCTGTTCAAGAAGACGGTTCGCCGGACCAAAAACTATCACGCCCATGACGAGAGCAACGCATGCAAGGTGGGCGAGAAGGTTTGGATCGAGGAATGCGCGCCGATCTCGCGACAGAAACGATGGGTTGTGCTGCCGCGTGAGCAGGCAGCGGTTTAGGTAAGGATGCGGGCCTCGTGTGAGGCCTGAACAAGGGCGAATGCCATGATTCAGATGCAGACCAATTTAGACGTTGCCGACAATTCCGGTGCAAAGCGCGTGCAGTGCATCAAGGTGCTCGGCGGCTCGAAGCGGAAATACGCTTCGATCGGCGACACTGTCGTGGTCAGCGTCAAGGAAGCGATTCCGCGCGGCCGCGTGAAGAAGGGCCAAGTGATGAAGGCCGTGATCGTGCGCACCGCTAGCGGTGTGCGCCGTCCCGACGGTTCGCTGATCCGCTTCGACCGCAATGCTGCGGTCTTGGTGAATCCGCAAGGCGAGCCGGTGGGGACGCGTATCTTCGGGCCGGTCACGCGTGAATTGCGGGCGAAGAAGCACATGAAGATCGTGTCGCTCGCGCCGGAGGTGCTCTGAGTATGCCTAAGCTGAAGATCAAAAAGGGCGACCACGTCGTGGTGGTCACCGGCAAGGATAAGGGCAAGCGCGGCGAAGTGCTCAAGGTGCTGCCTGCGGAGAACCGCGCCATCGTCAAGGGTGTGTCGCTGGTGCGTCGTCATCAGCGTCAGACCGCGAGCGTAGAGGGGGGCATCATCACCAAGGAAGCCCCGATCGAGATTTCGAATATCGCGCTGGAGGACCCCAAGGACGGGGCGCCTACGCGCGTCGGCTACAAGTTTCTAAAGGACGGGCGCAAGGTGCGTTTCGCCAGGCGTTCGGGCGAGGTTATCGATGCCTGAGCAGGCTTATATTCCGCGGCTGAAGCTGCAGTATAACGATGTCATCAAGGGCGAGCTCACCAAGGAGTTCGGCTACCACAACATCATGCAGGTGCCGCGCCTCGACAAGGTCGTGCTCAACATGGGCGTGGGCGAGGGCGTTGCCGATTCCAAGAAGGTGACGGCCGCGGCCGCAGACCTCGGGCTGATCGCCGGCCAGCGGCCGGTCATCACCAAGGCGCGCAAATCCGTCGCAACCTTCAAGCTGCGCGAGGGCATGGCTGTCGGCGCCAAGGTGACGTTGCGCAAGGATCGCATGTACGAGTTCCTGGACAGGCTGGTGAATATCGCACTGCCGCGGGTCCGGGACTTCCGTGGGCTGAACCCGAAAAGCTTCGACGGAAGAGGTAATTACTCGATGGGGCTAAAAGAGCACATCATCTTCCCCGAGATCAATTACGACAAAGTGGAAGACGTGCTCGGCATGGACATCATCGTTTGCACCACGGCGCACACCGATGATGAAGCCCGTGCCTTGTTGAAGGGTTTGAATTTTCCGTTCCGTAGCTAGGCAACACTGGCTGCGACAGGAGGACTGAATGGCTAAGACGAGCATGATCGAGCGGGACAAGAAACGCCGCCGCCTTGCGAAGAAATTCAACTATCGGCGGACGCGGTTGAAGGAGATTGCCTCCGACCGCACGCTGCCGGCTGAGGAGCGCTTTGCGGCGCGGCTACAGCTCGCCGAGCTGCCGCGCAACTCCTCGCCGACGCGCATTCGCAATCGTTGCGCTCTCAGTGGGCGTCCGCGCGGGTACTACCGCAAGCTTCGCATGTCGCGCATTGCTTTGCGCGATATGGGTAGCAACGGGCTGATCCCCGGTATGGTCAAGTCGAGCTGGTAAGGACGATCGATGAGCATCAACGATCCTCTTGGAGACATGTTGACCCGCATCCGCAATGCGCAGATGCGACACAAGTCCAAGGTGACAACCCCTGCTTCCAAGCTGCGCGAGCATGTGCTCGACGTGCTGGCGGAGGAGGGCTATATCCGCGGCTACGCGCGGGTCGATTTCGATGGCGGCAAGTCCGAGTTCGAGATCGAGCTGAAATATTTCGATGGCGAGCCGGTGATCAAGGACATCAAACGGGTGTCGACACCGGGCCGGCGCGTGTACTCCTCGGTGAGAGATTTGCCGACGGTCGCCAACGGCCTCGGTGTAGCCATTCTGTCGACGCCGAAGGGCGTCATGTCGGATTCGCAGGCGCGCAATGAGAATGTCGGTGGCGAGATTCTCTGTAACGTGTTCTAGCGGAGCTTATTGAAGCGAAGGTTTGATCAATGTCTCGCATCGGCAAACAACCAGTGGCAATCCCCGGCGGCGTCACCGCCGCGGTCGATGGCCAAGAGGTCAAGGTGAAGGGCCCCAAGGGCGAGCTTAGGCATGTGCTCGTCGATCAGGTCATCGCCAAGGCCGGTGATAATGGCATCGAGATCGCCATGCGCGAGGACTCGAAGGTGGCTCGCGCCATGTGGGGCATGTCGCGGACTCTGGTGGCCAATCTTGTCACAGGCGTCACCGACGGCTTCACCAGGACGCTTGAGATTACCGGTGTCGGTTACCGCGCGGCGGTGCAGGGCCAGAACCTGCAGCTCCAGCTCGGTTACAGTCACGATGTCAACTATCCGATCCCCCAAGGCATTCAGGTGCAATGCCCGAAGCCGACGGAGATCGTGATCAGTGGCATCGACAAGCAGAAAGTTGGCCAGGTCGCGGCGGAGATTCGGCGGTACAGGCCGCCGGAGCCCTATAAGGGCAAGGGCGTCCGGTATGCGGGCGAGTACATCCTCCGTAAGGAAGGCAAGAAGAAGTAGCGGGATTAGAAGATGAGCGCGTTGAAAGATACATTTCTGCGGCGGTCGCGCCGGGTTCGCCACACGCTGAAGCGGGCGGCCAGCGGACGTGCACGTCTGTCGGTGTTCCGCTCCTCGAAGCATATCTATGCGCAGGTGATCGACGACGGCGCCGGGAAGACCGTGGCGGCGGCATCGAGCCTCGAGAAGGATCTTAAGTTGCCGAAGGGAAGCGACATGTCTGCGGCGGAAGCCGTCGGCAAGCTCGTCGCGGAACGTGCGGTCAAGGCCGGCGTCAAGGACGTCGTGTTTGATCGCGGTGGCTACATCTATCATGGGCGCGTCAAGGCGCTCGCAGACGCGGCCCGCGAGGCCGGTCTGAACTTCTAAGGTTTAGGAAAGGTCTTACACGTGGCACGAGGTCCCCAATCACGCGGTTCGCACGGCAGAGACCGCGACGACCGCGATCCAGAGTTTGTCGACAAGCTGGTTCACATCAATCGCGTCGCCAAGGTGGTCAAGGGCGGCCGGCGCTTCGGCTTTGCCGCGCTGGTCGTGGTCGGCGATCAGAAGGGCCGGGTCGGTTTCGGTCACGGCAAGGCGCGCGAGGTGCCCGAGGCCATTCGTAAGGCCACGGAGGCGGCCAAGCGCGGTCTGGTCAAGGTGCCGCTGCGCGAAGGCCGCACGCTGCATCATGACGTGCGTGGGCAGCATGGCGCGGGCAAGGTCGTCTTGCGCGCGGCGCCTCCCGGCACCGGCATCATCGCCGGCGGTCCGATGCGCGCGGTGTTCGAGACGCTTGGCATCCAGGACGTGGTGGCCAAGTCGCTCGGCAGCTCCAATCCCTACAACATGGTGCGCGCCACGTTCGATGCGCTGCGCCATGAGGACAGCCCGCGTGGCGTGGCCGCGCGGCGCGGCAAGAAGGTCAGCGAGATCGTGTCCCGCCGCCGTGATCAGGCCGGCGAGGGCGTCGAGGCGCAGGCTTAGGTCTCCAAGAGCAAGGTTGAAGAGAGATGGCCGACAAGACGAAGACGATCGTCGTGGAGCAGATTGGCAGCCCAATCCGCCGTCCCGACAAGCAACGCGCGACCCTCATCGGGCTCGGCCTGAACAAGATGCACAAGCGGCGGACGCTGGTCGACACGCCTCAGGTGCGCGGCATGGTGGCCAAGGTGAGCCATCTGGTGCGCATCGTCGAGGACGAGGCCGGAGCCTAAGGAACGACTATTATGAGACTGAACGAGATCAGAGACCTGCCGGGTGCGACCACGGCCAAGAAGCGGTTGGGCCGTGGCATGGGCTCGGGCCTGGGCAAGACGTCTGGCCGTGGCCAGAAGGGTCAGAAATCCCGCTCCGGCGTTGCCATTAAGGGCTTCGAAGGCGGTCAGATGCCGCTCCATCGGCGTTTGCCGAAGCGGGGCTTCAACAACATCTTCGCCAAGGATTTCAACGTGGTGAACCTCGGCCGGGTCCAGACCGCGATCGACGCCAAGAAGCTGGACCCCAAGAACCCGGTCACGGTTCAGGCGCTGCTCGAGGCGGGCATCATCCGCCGCGTGCGCGACGGCGTGCGCCTGCTCGGCCAGGGTGAACTCAAGACGAAGGTCGCTTTCGAGGTCACGGGCGCATCGAGCGGTGCGGTCAAGGCTGTCGAGGCTGCCGGCGGTTCCGTCACCATGACGCCGATGCCGCAACGGGTGCCGAAGCCTGTAGGCGAGGGCAATCCAAAAAGAGAACGCAAGGCCGCGGCAAAGTCCGATAAGCCCAAAACAGCTAAGTCAGCGCCGGCAAAGGCAGCGCCGGCGAAGAAGGCTGCGGCGAAGAAGACCCGCGCCAAGAAGGACACGTCCGAGTGAGGTGAGGCGGCTCGTTTGAGGGCCGCCTGACAGTCTCGGAGAAGGGAAGAGCGTCTATGGTTTCTGCCGCTGAACAGCTCGTCTCCAATTTGAACTTCGCAGCTTTCGCGAAGGCGGACGAACTCAAGAAGCGCATCTGGTTTACACTCGGCGCGCTCATCATCTATCGGCTGGGAACGTATATCCCGATTCCGGGCATCAACCCGGAAGCGCTTGCAGATGTGTTCCGGCAGCAGCAGTCGGGCATCCTGGGCATGTTCAACATGTTCTCGGGCGGCGCGGTCGGGCGCATGGCGATCTTCGCGCTCAACATCATGCCGTATATCTCGGCGTCGATTATCATTCAGCTGCTGACCACGGTCTCGCCGACGCTCGAGCAGCTCAAGAAGGAAGGCGAGCAGGGCCGCCGCCAGATCAACCAGTACACCCGCTACGGCACGGTGCTGCTCGCGACGCTTCAGGGCTACGGCATCGCCGTGGGGCTCGAAGGCGCGGGCAATATTGTCACCGATCCGGGCTGGTTCTTCCGCATCACCACCGTCATCACGTTGGTGGGCGGCACGGTGTTCTTGATGTGGCTCGGTGAGCAGATCACGGCGCGCGGCGTCGGCAACGGTATCTCGCTCATCATCTTCGCCGGCATCATCGCTGAGCTGCCCTCAGCCTTGGTCGGCACGCTCGAGCTTGGCCGTCAGGGTGCGATCTCGATCGGATTGATCATCGCGCTGTTTGTCATGGCGGTCGGTGTCATCGCGTTCATCGTCTACATGGAGCGCGCCCAGCGGCGACTTCTGGTGCAGTACCCAAAGCGACAGGTGGGCAACAAGATGTTCCAGGGCGATGCCTCGCATCTGCCCTTGAAGCTCAACACCGCCGGCGTCATCCCGCCGATTTTCGCCTCCTCGCTGCTCCTGCTGCCGATCACCATGGCCAATTTCTCGGCCGGCCAGGGGCCTGATTTTCTGAACACGATCACGGCCATGCTCGGACGGGGTCAGCCGCTGCACATTCTGCTTTATGTGTCGCTGATCATCTTCTTTGCCTTCTTCTATACCGCGGTGGTGTTCAACCCGACGGACACGGCCGACAATCTGAAGAAGTATGGTGGCTTCCTGCCCGGCATCCGGCCCGGCGAGCGCACGGCGGAATATATCGACTATGTGCTGACGCGGATCACCGCTGTAGGCGCGCTCTACCTCGCCGCCGTTTGCGTGCTGCCGGAGATCCTCATCTCCTATTGGGGCGTGCCCTTCTATTTCGGCGGCACCTCGCTCCTCATCGTGGTGAGCGTCACCATGGACACCGTGGCGCAGATCCAGAGTCACTTGCTCGCCCATCAATATGAGGGGCTGATCAAGAAGGCCAAGCTCAGAGGAGCACGGCGGAGATGATTCTGGTTCTCCTCGGCCCTCCCGGCGCGGGTAAGGGGACCCAGGCAAAGCGGCTTCAAGACATGCGTGGGCTTGTGCAGCTCTCCACCGGGGACATGCTGCGGGCGGCCGTGGCGGCCGGTTCCGAGCTCGGCCAGAGGGCCGGCGACATCATGGAGCGCGGCGAGCTTGTGCCCGACGAGATCGTGATCGGTCTCATCGCCGAGCGCATGGACGCGGACATGGACGGAACGGGCTTCATCCTCGACGGCTTCCCGCGCACCATCGGCCAGGCGGAGGCGCTCGATGAGCTGCTTGGGCCGCGCGGCAAGGACGTCGACCGGGTGGTGGTCATCGAGGTGGATGACGATGCGCTCGTGGCACGCATTACCGGGCGCTTCACCTGCGCCAAATGCGGCGAGGGCTATCACGACCAGTTCAAGAAGCCCAAGGTCGAGGGCGTTTGCGATGTTTGCGGCACCACCAATTTTAGCCGGCGCCGCGACGATACCGAAGAGGTGGTTCGGTCCAGGCTCAAGGCTTATCACGCTCAAACCGAGCCTCTGATCGGCTATTACGGGGCCCAGGACAAGGTCAGAGCCGTCGACGGCATGGCCGATATTGAGACGGTACAAAAGGAGATCGATCAGGCGCTGGATGGAGCGTGAGGCAGGATTCAAGGGGGCCGGAACCGAGGCCAGTTGACCTTGTCAAGCGGAATCGCTACATAACGGCGTCACATTGCTTGAAGGACTGACCGGTCCCGGGGGTAGAGCCTTGTCCGCGGTCGGTCTTGTTGTGTTTTCACAGGGTAATCCGGCTTTAATTTCAGCACGTTAGGACGTGCGCGAGGAGGCGACGACGTGGCCCGAATTGCAGGCGTAAATATCCCGACCAATAAGCGGGTCGAGGTGGCGCTGACTTATATCCATGGCATCGGCGACACCTATGCCAAGCATATCTGCGGCAAGGTGGCGATCCCGGCCGAACGGCGGGTGAATGAGCTCACCGAATCCGAGGTCATCCAGATTCGTGAGGTCATCGACGCCGACTATGTCGTCGAAGGCGATCTCAGGCGCGAAGTTTCTATGAATATCAAACGTTTGATGGACCTTGGCTGCTATCGCGGTTTAAGGCATCGCCGCGGGCTTCCGGTCCACGGTCAACGCACGCATACAAACGCACGTACGCGTAAGGGCCCGGCGAAACCAATTGCCGGTAAGAAGAAATAGTCAGGTCCGCGCGCGGCCAAGCTCTGGTTTTGAGGCTTTCGCTGGCGCCGATTCGTGAATTGCGGGAATAGAGCATGGCCAAGGAAAAGACGCGGGTCCGTCGCCGCGAAAAAAAGAACATCACTTCGGGCGTCGCCCACGTGCAGGCGAGCTTCAACAACACAATGATCACCATCACCGACGCGCAAGGAAATACGATTTCCTGGTCGTCGGCCGGTGCCATGGGTTTCAAGGGGTCGCGCAAGTCCACGCCGTATGCGGCGCAGGTGGCGGCCGAGGACGCCGGCAAGAAGGCGGCGGATCACGGCATGAAGAACCTCGAGATCGAGGTGCGCGGTCCAGGGTCGGGACGCGAGTCCGCTCTGCGGGCGCTCCAGGCCTCGGGCTTCAACATCGTCTCGATCCGCGATGTGACACCCATCCCACATAATGGCTGCCGGCCGCGCAAGCGCCGTCGCGTCTAACAAGGAGGCGGACCATCCAAACGATGTTGGACGAGGATATTCGGAAGCTGGGGCCGGCGGCCCCGCTCAACGATCAAGAAAGGGCTAACCCGGTGCTGCAAAAGAACTGGCAAGATCTTATCAAGCCCACCAAGCTCAACGTCATTCCTGGGCGCGACCCGGCTCGCTTTGCCACGGTTGTCGCCGAGCCGCTGGAGCGCGGCTTCGGACTGACTCTGGGCAATGCGCTTCGCCGTGTGCTGCTGTCCTCGCTGCAGGGCGCCGCCATCACTTCGGTGCATATCGATGGCGTGCTGCATGAGTTTTCTTCGATCCCCGGCGTGCGTGAGGACGTGACCAACATCGTCCTCAACATCAAGGAGATCGCCCTGACCCAGCATTCCGAGGGCGTCAAGCGCATGGTGCTCCAGAAAGAGGGTCCGGGCATGGCGACCGCCGGCGACATTCAGGGCGGTGCCGATGTCGAGATCCTCAACCCGGAGCATGTGATCTGCACGCTCGACGAGGGCGCTTCGATCCACATGGAGTTCACGTGCGCGTCGGGCAAGGGCTACGTGCCGGCCGAGCGTAATCGTCCCGACGATGCGCCGATCGGGTTCATTCCCGTCGACTCCTTGTTCAGCCCGGTGCGCAAGATCTCCTATCGCGTGGAGAACACACGCGAGGGACAGATCCTCGATTACGACAAGCTCAGCATGGATATCGAGACCGACGGCTCGGTGCGGCCGGAGGATTCGATCGCGCTTGCGGCGCGCATCGTCCAGGATCAGCTCTCGGTGTTCGTCAATTTCGAAGAGCCGAAGAAAGAGCAGACCTACGAGCGGCAGCCCGAGCTGGTGTTCAACGCGGCGCTGCTCAAGAAGGTCGACGAGCTGGAGCTTTCCGTCCGTTCGGCCAACTGCTTGAAGAACGACAACATCGTCTATATCGGCGACCTCATCCAGAAGACCGAGGGCGAGATGCTGCGGACGCCGAATTTCGGCCGCAAGTCGCTCAACGAGATCAAGGAAGTGCTTGCCGCCATGGGCTTGCATCTGGGCATGGAAGTGCCGGATTGGCCGCCGGAGAATATCGAAGAGCTGGCCAAGCGGTTCGAAGACCACTACTAGGCGTTTCGGCCGCGATCGCGGCCCAACGCGCTCCGTGAAGGGGAGAGAGTTTATGCGTCATCGCAAAGCAGGCCGGAAGCTCAACCGGACCTCCACGCATCGTACCGCGCTTATGGCGAGTCTCGTCTCCGCGCTGATCAAACATGAGCAGATCGCCACGACGCTGCCCAAGGCGAAGGAATTGCGCCGCTTTGCCGACCGGCTGATCTCGCTCGCCAAGCGTGGCGATCTTCACGCGCGCCGCATGGCGTCCTCCCGCGTCCGGGACGATGCCATGGTGTCGAAGCTGTTCGAGACCTTGGGCCCGCGCTATGCGGACCGCCCGGGGGGCTATACGCGGGTGCTTAAGGCGGGCTTCCGCTATGGCGATTGCGCGCCGATGGCCGTCATCGAGCTTGTCGACCGCGACGAGGCGGCCAAGGGCCTCGACTCCGGACCGGTTCAGGAGCACGGCGAGGAGGCCGCGCAGGCCGCCGCTTAGGGTCTCGCCTCGATTTTTAGAAATAAGGGCGCGCCGCTCTCAGCGGCGCGCCCTTTTCGCGTCTGGAGGTTAGGCTCCGATCCTAGTCACCGTCGCGCTCCCGGCCCGTCGCCACCGGCCGGCCCGCCGCGGCTTCGCGCTTGTCGTAAGCCTCGATGGCCTTCTTCTTGATGCCGCTCACGCCGTCATTGAAGATGCCGGTAATGATCTTGGTGGCCTCGGCGTCTTCCACGCCGTCGGCGTCGAACTCAGCCTCCCACTCGATCTCGACGCGATCGGGCTCGTCGTCCTCGCCCACCTCGATCGTTGCCGAGTAGTTCTTGACGGGAAGCGGGCTCTCGACGATCTCGTAGCTGTAGCCGGTATCGTCGGTATCGGTGAGCTTCTCCTTGATCTTGCCGCCGTCGCCCAGCGTCAGGATGCGGTAGGTGTCGCCGCTTTCCTCGATCTGCTCGCATTCGACAACGGCCGGGTGCCAATCCTTGATGGCGCAGAAATCACCAACCACGGCCCAGACGTCTGCGGGCTTGCCGGGTGCTTCTCTTCTCTTCTTGACCTCAATGGCTTCCGCTGCGGCGCTCCAGGCAAAAGTGGCGGCCAGAGCAACCAGGGTCAGCTTGAAAACTCGCATGCGTTCCTCTCCAATTTTTCGCTGTTATGGGCGCTTTTGACGCTGGTGAGCATCTTAGTTCAAACGGTTTGGGCGGCAACCGGGTTTCCCAGGATTTCCGCCGCAAGAAGGCCAGTTTTCTTTGGGAGAGCACGTTCCCAAGCTGGTATATCCGGGCTGTGCTTCTGGCCTTCTCTTGCCTAACAGGGCGGACGATGACGCGTTTGGAAAATCTCTTCAGTAAGACTGGCACTCTGTGGTTCCTGACAGTGACCCTGGCCTTGAGCCTGGCCTTTGGGGCCGCGCAGGCCGAACCGCAGCTTGTCGTGCCGAAGAGCCAGGCCGCGATCAAGCAGTCCTTCTCGCCGGTGGTGAAGCAGGCCGCGCCCGCGGTGGTGAACGTCTATGTCCGCCACCGGGTCAAGCAGATGGTGTCGCCCTTTGCCAACGATCCCTTCTTTCGCCGCTTCTTCGGCGAGCGGTTTGGCGTGCCCCGGGAGCGTATCCAGAACTCGCTGGGATCGGGCGTTCTCGTCCGGCCGGAAGGGGTGGTGGTCACCAATTATCACGTGATCCGGGGCAGCGGCGATGCGGCGATCAAGGTCGCGCTCAATGACGGGCGGGAGTTCACGGCCGAACTCGTCCTCAAGGATGAGCAGACCGATCTTGCCGTGCTGAAGCTCGATGGCGACGGCGCCATTTTCCCCTCGATCAAGTTCGCCGATTCCGACGGCCTCGAAGTGGGCGATCTCGTTCTGGCCATCGGCGATCCGTTCGGCGTGGGGCAAACGGTGACGAGCGGCATCGTCTCGGCGCTGGCCCGCACCAAAGTCGGCTTGTCCGACTACCAATATTTCATCCAGACGGACGCGGCGATCAATCCGGGCAATTCCGGCGGCGCGCTGGTCGATATGGACGGCCGTCTGATCGGCATCAACACGGCCATCTTCTCCAAGAGCGGCGGTTCGCACGGCATTGGATTCGCGATTCCTTCCAACATGGTGCGGCTGGTCGTTCGCTCGGCGCTTAAAGACGGCAAGGTCCAGCGTCCTTGGTTCGGCGCCTCGTTGCAGGCCTTGACGCCCGACATCGCCGAGTCGGTCGGGCTGGACCGGCCGAAAGGGGCGATGGTGACCGGCCTCAACGAAAAAGGACCGGCGCATCGCGCCGGGCTGCAGGTCGGCGACGTGGTGGTCAGCGTCGATGACCAGGCCGTCGAAGATCCAGAGGCTCTCGAATACCGGTTCGTCACCAAGGGCGTCGGCGGCACGGCGCAACTCGGCCTCTACCGCAAGGGCAAGAAGCTTAGCGCCGTGATCTCCTTGATCTCGCCGCCTGAGGACCCGCCCCGCGACATGCGCGATCTGCGGGGCCCGCATCCGCTTTCCGGCAGCACGGTCGCCAATCTTTCGCCGGCGGTGACCGAGGAACTTGGGATCCAGGACGACACCAAGACGGGCGTCGTCGTGGTCAAGGTGGAGCGGAGCTCGAACGCCGGCCGGCTGGGCTTGCGCCGCGGCGACATCATCGTCGGCGTCAACCAGGAGAAGATTTCGTCGGTCAAGGCGCTTGCCGTGGTGCTGGAGGCGCCGGGCGGTGGTTGGCGGTTGTCTATCGAGCGCGGCGGAAAGGTCTTCAATCTCGCCATCCAAGGTTGATCGATGAAGGCTCAGCCATGAAGGCTCACGCATGACGAAGGGCGCGGCCAATTTGTTCGAGGCTGCGGGGCTGGTCGATGGGGCGCCCCGGCCGCTTGCCGACCGCCTGCGCCCCGCGGCGCTGGAGGAGGTGATCGGCCAGGACCATCTCCTCGGCGAGGGCATGTTGGGGCGCATGGTGCGCGCCGGACGTCTCGGCTCGGTGATTTTCTGGGGGCCGCCCGGCACCGGCAAGACCACCGTGGCCCGTCTCTTGGCGGAAGTCACCGACCTCCATTTCGAGCAGCTCTCGGCCATCCAGTCCGGCGTGTCGGACTTGCGCAAAGTGTTCGAGCAGGCCAAGGCGCGGCGCGAGGAGGGGCGGGGCACGCTGCTGTTCATCGACGAGATCCACCGCTTCAACCGTTCCCAGCAGGATGCCTTCCTGCCGCATGTGGAGGACGGCACCATCGTGCTGATCGGCGCGACCACGGAGAACCCGTCTTTCGAGCTGAACTCGGCGCTCCTGTCGCGGGCGAGCGTGCTCACCTTCAAGCGGCTCGACGACGCGGCGCTCGAGAATTTACTGCAGCGCGCCGAGACCCATGAAGGCCGCAAGCTGCCGTTGACGGACGATGCGCGCACGGCGCTGATCTCCATGGCCGACGGCGATGGCCGCGGGCTTATCAATCTGGCCGAGGACGTGTTCCTCTCGACGGGCAAGGACGCGGGCAAGGACGCGGCGGCGCCGATCGACCGCGAGGCGCTCACGCACTTGGTGCAGCGGCGCGCGCCGCTCTACGACAAGGGCCAGGACGGCCATTACAATCTCATCAGCGCGCTGCACAAATCCGTGCGCGGCTCAGACCCCGATGCCGCGCTCTACTGGCTGGCGCGCATGCTGGCCGGCGGCGAGGACCCGCTCTATATCGCGCGGCGTCTCGTCCGCATGGCGGTGGAAGATATCGGACTTGCCGACCCGGCCGCGCTGCTGCAAGCCAACGCTGCGAAGGACACCTACGATTTTCTTGGGAGCCCGGAAGGGGAGCTCGCGCTGGCGCAGGCGACCGTCTATCTCGCCTCCGCGCCGAAATCGAATGCCGCCTACATGGCCTATAACGCGGCCATGCGCGTGGCACGCGAGAGCGGATCGCTGCTGCCGCCGAAGCACATCTTGAATGCGCCCACGACGCTGATGAAGCAGGAAGGCTACGGGCACGACTACGCCTACGACCACAACGAGAAAGAGGCCTTCTCGGGCCAGAACTATTTCCCGGAGCAGATGGAGCGGCAGCATTTCTATACGCCGACGGGGCGCGGCTTTGAGCGTGAGATCAAGGAGCGTCTCGCGCGCTGGGCGGAGCTCAGGGCCAAGCGGCGTGGTGGCGCCTAAGCGCCGTACCAGAGGGGTTTGAAGGGGGTTTGATGGTGAAGACGATGCTGTTCGTGGCGGCGGGTGGAGCCGTTGGCGCTAGCGCGCGCTATCTCGTGGGCGTGGCGTCGGGACGCCTGATCGGGTTCGGCTTTCCGTGGGGCACGCTCACGGTCAACGTGCTCGGCTGCTTCCTGATGGGGCTCCTGATCGAGGCCATGGCCTTGCGCTGGTCGGTCTCCAACGAGCTGCGCGCCTTCCTCACTGTGGGCATGCTGGGCGGGTTCACCACCTTTTCCGCCTTCTCCGCCGATTTCGTGCTGCTTTACGAACGCGACGCCTATGTCAGCGCGGGGTTCTATCTGTTTGCCTCCGTTGGTCTCTCCATCGCCGCCCTGTTCGCCGGGCTGGCCATCGTGCGCGCGCTTTAGCGATGCCCGTCGAAACCCTCAACGTCTCGGAGGACGAGGACGGCATGCGGCTCGACCGCTGGTTCAAGTCCCATTACGCGGCGCTGCCGCACAGCCGGCTGGAGAAGCTGCTGCGCACGGGCCAAATTCGGGTGGACGGGGGCCGGGTTAAGGCGAGCACGCGTCTGGAGACCGGCCAGAGCGTGCGCGTGCCGCCGTTGCCCGATGTGCCGCCGCCTCCGGGCGAAAGGACATCGCTGTCCAAGGCCGACCGCGATTTCCTCAAGGACATCACGCTCTATGAGGACGACGATCTCCTGATCCTCAACAAGCCGTCCGGTATCGCCGTGCAGGGCGGCTCCAAGACCACGCAGCATATCGACCGGCTGCTGGAAGGCTTGGGCGAGAGCCCGGAGACGCGGCCCCGGCTGGTGCACCGTCTCGACCGGGACACCTCCGGCGTGCTGGTCATCGCCAAGCGGCGCAGCGTGGCGGCGAAGCTCGGCCGCGCTTTCCAGACGCGCTCGGTGCGCAAGATCTACTGGGCGTTGGTCCATGGCGTGCCGAAGCCGCCCCAAGGCAAGATCGACGTGGCCCTGGTGAAGGCGGCGGGCCGGGACGGCGACCGTGTGCGCAAAGCGCGCCCGGGCGAGCAGGACAAGGCGCAAGGCGCGGTCACCTATTATGCGGTGACGGACCGCGCCGCTTATCAGGTGGCGCGCGTGTCGCTCAAGCCGGTGACCGGGCGGCAGCATCAACTCCGCGCCCATATGACGATCCTCGGCCATCCGATCCTGGGCGACGAGAAATATCCGAGCGGCGTCGAGTTGCCCGAGGGGATCGCCCGGAAGCTTCATCTTCACGCACGGCGGATCAGCTTCCCACATCCAAGCGGGCAGGGCGTCGTCGATGTGACGGCGCCGCTGTCCCCGCACATGGAGCAGGCCTTCGAGGCGTTCGGCTTTTCGCTCAAAGGCGAGCCCGACGAGCTCGAGGCGCTCGATTGAGCGCTTAGCACTGCTGCGCGAGCATGGCCTTCCTGGTGGCGAGTTCGCCCTTCATGGCGGGCAGGCCGGGATTGAAACTGGCGCACCAATCGTGGTGACCCTGACGGCTGTCGATCCAGCGCAAGCCGTTGAAGCCGCAATTGCGCTGCTTGTTCTCCTGGACCTGCGCGAATGCCTTGTCCGCGTACCAATTGCAGACGCAGCCGCTCATCTCGGACTGGCGGGCGGCGGTTTCGGCGTTAGCCTGGGCTTCCGAGGCGATCGAGCACCAGAACCGGTGGCCGTTCAGGTCGAGGATATAGCGCGGGCCCTGGAGGCCGCAATTGAAGGTGTTGTTCTGCTTCGCGGCCTTGAAGGCTGTCTTGGCATAGGCGTCGCAGAATTGGGCGTTGGCGGCCTGTGAACTGGTTGCGCCGGCAAGCATGACAAGGGTCGACAGCAAACCGGCGAGAAGTGTGCTCGCTTTCATTATGGGTCTCCGAACGTTTGCCTCTCTAGAGCGTTACGAAGACCACCCTAGACCTGAATGCAGCATGAACGGGTCTTTCCATCATTCTTTCCCGGCCGGTCTCCGCGCCACGAGGACATCACATGAAAGCCAATACGAGCTGGTTTACCCGCTTTGCGCAACTCGCCTCGCAGATGACGGGGCGACCGATAGCGTCGTTCATTGCCATTGCCGCCATCGTGCTGTGGGCGGTCTCCGGTCCGCTATTCGGCTACAGCGACACCTGGCAACTGGTCATCAATACAAGTACGACCATCATCACGTTCCTCATGGTGTTCATCATCCAGAACACGCAGAATCGCGACACCGCGGCGATGCATATCAAGATGGACGAGTTGATCCGCGTGATGCCGAAGGCACGCAACATCCTGCTCGATCTGGAGGAGCTGGACGATAAGGATTTGGAAGCGGTGCGGCAGGACTATGAGCGCCTGGCCGAGGCGGGCAGAACCAAGGCGCATCAGCGCTCTCCACGGGCGGCGGCCCGCCCGAAAGCCCCGGCGGCGTCGAAGGGAAGGAAGCAGCGTGGACGATCAAAAGCCAATTAACGGGACGGTGTCTCCCGACAAGAAGGCGAGTCTTCCCAAGCGGTTCTACAAAGACGTTGCGGTGAAGGAGGAGGGTGGGCAGGCCGCGCTTCTGCTCGACGGCAAGCCGGTGCGCACGCCAGCCAAGGCGCCGCTCGCCGTGCCCAGCAAGGCGCTCGCGCAAGCCATCGCCGAAGAGTGGCGGGCGCAAGGCGACCATATTGATCCCCGCACCATGCCGCTCACCAAGCTCGCCAACACCGCGATCGACGGGGTGGCGGGCCGCACGGAGGCGGTGATCGACGACATCGTGGCGCATGCCAAGGCCGATCTTCTCTGCTACCGGGCGCGCGGGCCCGAGGGGCTGGTGGCGCAGCAGGCCGTGCATTGGGATCCGCTGATCGCCTGGGCCAAGGAGGCGCTTCACGCCCCGCTCAATCTGGCGGAGGGCGTAGCCCATGTGGCCCAGCCGGACGCCTCCATCGCCGTGCTCCGCAAAGAGGCTTCGAGGCTCGACACGGTCGGGCTGGCGGCGCTCCATGTCATGACCGCGCTCACGGGCTCGGCGCTGCTGGGCCTCGCCGTGGTGCTCAAGCGGCTGACCCCGGAAGAGGCCTGGGACGCGGCCCATGTGGACGAGGACTTCCAGGTCGGCCGTTGGGGTGAGGACGCCGAGGCCAAAGCTGGCCGGGACGCCCGGAAAGCCGATTTCGATGCCGCGGCCCGGGCGCTCGAACTTTCCGAATCCTGAGAATCGGTTAGGGCGGCGGCCTGCGATCTCGGGCGAGCCGATCGCCGGCGGAGGTCTCAGGCCCGGCGATAAGCCCCCGGAGCCATTTGCCTCTTTTCCGCCCCATGCTATTGACCTTGGCAAAGTGCCATTCCTTGGGGAGTCCTCCATGAAAGAAGTCGTTGAAGAGCTTGAACTGCGCCGCGCCGCGGCCCGTCTGGGCGGAGGCGAGAAGCGCATCGACGCACAGCACAAGCGCGGCAAGCTGACCGCGCGCGAGCGGCTTGAGCTCCTCCTGGACGACGGCTCCTTCGAGGAGTTCGACATGTATGTCGAGCATCGCTGCATCGATTTCGGCATGGAGAAGACCAAGGTGCCGGGCGACGGCGTGGTCACCGGCTGGGGCACCATCAACGGCCGGGTGGTCTATGTGTTCGCCAAGGATTTCACCGTGTTCGGCGGCTCCCTGTCGGAAGCCCACGCCAACAAGATGTTGAAAGTCCAGGACATGGCGCTGCGCAGCCGCGCGCCGGTGATCGGCCTGTTCGACGCGGGTGGCGCGCGCATCCAAGAAGGCGTGGCCGCGCTCGGCGGCTATGGTGAGGTGTTCCTACGCAACGTGCTGGCGTCGGGCGTCGTCCCGCAGATCAGCGTCATCATGGGCCCGTGCGCCGGCGGCGACGTCTATTCGCCGGCCATGACCGACTTCATCTTCATGGTCAAAGACACCTCCTACATGTTCGTCACCGGCCCCGACGTGGTGAAGACGGTGACCAAGGAAGAGGTGACGGCGGAACAGCTCGGCGGCGCCGTGGTCCACACCACCAAATCGTCCATCGCCGACGGCGCTTACGACAACGACGTCGAGGCGCTGCTCCAGATGCGCCGGCTGATGGACTTTTTGCCGTCCTCCAATCTCTCCGGGGTGCCGGAGCTGCCGACGCGCGACCCGTGGGACCGCTGCGAGCCGTCGCTGGACACGTTGATCCCCAACCACCCGAACAAGCCCTACGACATCAAGGAGCTGATCCATAAGGTCGTGGACGAGGGCGACTTCTTCGAGATTCAGGAGACCTTTGCCCGCAACATCGTCACCGGCTTCGCCCGCATGGAAGGGCGCACGGTGGGCATCGTCGCCAACCAGCCGATGTTCCTCGCCGGCGTGCTCGACAGTGACGCCTCGCGCAAGGCCGCGCGCTTCGTGCGCTTCTGCGATTGCTTCTCGATCCCCATCATTACCTTCGTCGACGTGCCGGGCTTTCTGCCGGGAACCGATCAGGAATATGGCGGGCTGATCAAGCACGGGGCGAAGCTGCTCTTCGCCTTCACCGAGGCGACCGTTCCGAAAGTCACGGTCATCACGCGCAAGGCCTATGGCGGCGCCTACGACGTCATGAGCTCAAAGCACATTCGCGGCGACGTGAACTATGCCTGGCCCACGGCCGAGATCGCGGTGATGGGCGCCAAGGGCGCGGTGGAGATTTTGTATCGTGCCGATCTTGGCGACCCGGAGAAGGTCAAGAAGCGCATCGACGATTATCAGGAGCGCTTCGCCAATCCGTTCGTCGCGGCGGAGCGGGGCTATATCGACGAGGTGATCGCCCCGCGCGGCACGCGCATGCGGGTCTGCCGGGCGCTGCAGATGCTGCGCAACAAGCATGTCGAGAACCCCTGGAAGAAGCACGACAATATTCCGCTTTAGCGTTGCAGGCTAGCCTCGGTCCTTTACGATCAGATCGCTCCATGCCTGAAGGGATGAAGTAGACCCGCTAAGTTCGCTAGCTAGTGCTATCTCTTTCGGGATTGATGCCGGCAGTTCGCGGAGTTTATCCCCGATCTGGCGGGCAATGAGACTCCGGTCGAGTTTTGTTCCGCTAGAGAGACCAAGGTGAGCCGCATAGTGACGCAGCGTTGCTGCGTTCTTAAGCACCACTCTCTCGGAAATTGCAGTTAAAAATTCAGCGAGCAAAAGGCTCGTTTCATCACCCTTTTCGCGCAGGTCCCTGGTGTACGCGTCGAGCTGTTCCTTAGGACTGCGCTTTCTGGATGGGCTCGCTTGCTTAGCCCTTTGTGTGGCGTCTCTGTTGGAAGCACTGGCCATGCCACGGCTCAGCCGAACGAGGAGATGGGTGGCCTCTCCCGATTCGATTTGCCTAATCGCCTGCTGAAAGTCCGCAGAGCTGTATTTTGTGCACAAGTTAAGTAGCTCTCGGACGAGCTGTTGTGATCGACGGGTCATAATTGAATTCGCTGCGCGAAAGCGTCGCAAAAATCGGCTACCTGAGCTGCTACCTTAGTGTGGGCATAGGAAGTACGAAAGATGGGGCTTCCCTCTCTGGCCCCTTTAGGGAAAGAGCGCGAAAACGGAACTTCTTCGTCAAAAAGGTGCCACTTGAACCTCGATGAGACCTTGGCAACCTCGTTCTTTGATAGCTTCTCCTCAGGTGAGTATCCCGAGCACATATTGAAAACGACGCCCGCGACGTCCAACGACTTTCGATAAAGCTTCTCAAAGTCGGCGAGCGATTGTCGAATGAGGGGCAGCCCAATAGTAGACAAGAATTCGGGCTTTACCGGGACGAGAATCTCGTCAGTTGCCAGGTAGGCCGCCGTGGTCAGAACCGATTCTGTTGGAGCGCAGTCGACAAGGATGAGGTCATACTTGTCCTCGATCGTGTCAATGTAACTTGAGAGCAGATGCTCTTTCTGACTCGGATTCTTTAGCGTGAAGCTCAGCTCAAGCTGTGATGGAACGATGTGTAGGCAACTGCCGTCCGTGTAGTCCACAACAGGCAAAATCGCGTCATTGAGTGAGCGACCGGACGACTTCAGTCCTGGTGCTCGTGTAGCCTGTTCAAAGATATCCCAAATTGTAGGCCGGTTCGCTTTGAGTACATCTTTCTGATAGCGATGGACTCCGAGCACGTATTGGCTGGCGTTGAACTGAGGATCGAGGTCGACCACTAACACTCGCTTGTCCCAATTCCTGATCGTTGAAAAATGCCACGCAAGCTGAGTGCATAATGTACTTTTACCCACCCCACCCTTCATATTGATGATAGCGACCTTCTTTGCCATCCTCCGCTCCCTCGATGTTTGGTACTCGGTCGCCAATATAGATGCCTTGCGTTTCCCCTTACAGTTGTAAATTGAGACCACTTCCACTTGATTGAAGCTGCTCGGGTATCCGGTCCCCGAGTGAAGGGAGAGACAAACCACTTATCCCCGGCCGCAAATCTCCTCCGTACAATACCTCCATCCCTCGTCCATGAGCGTGAACTGCAGAGGCCCGCTCATCTTAGTGCGGTTGCGTGCCGGGGGCCAAACACGGCTTGAAATCCTCGCCCGTCTCGCTGCGGAAGCTCCCCGACAATTCGCGGTAGACGCGGCAGGCGGTGCAATCGCTAAAGTTCAACTGTAAGACGTCTGCGTCATGCTCATCCCGGCTCGAGCCGTGAAGCCGGCAGGCCAGGGGCGCGCCACTGTAGATTCCAATGAGGTTGCGCGTCAGACGGGACAGCTGCCAGACGAGAGGCAATTGCCAATCGGACGCGTCCAAGGCGACCAGGCGGGCTGGGTTCACTTCGCTGCCATCAGGCACGTGCTCAAATCCGGAAAAATCGGGACGGCCGGCCAACCGCAAGAAGGTATCTCCGATCCGTGTCTCCCGGACGCTCAGCATTGTCGAAATCGGAGCGGTGAGGTCGATGCGCGCCGGGCGGTCTTCGTAGAGTTCGGTAAAGCGCTCGCCGAATTCGATCCAATCGAAAAAGCTGATCACGATGAAGTCAACATCGCTAAATTGTGGGCGCAGAAGCGCGATGATGTCCTCGGCCGCCGATAGTCCCGAGTTGTCGTAATAGCCGCCATCGACAAAGCTCAAGGCACCGTGCGATCCGGCGGGTAGGACCCACGGGAAGCGGGCGCTCAGAACGGCGGCCGTGCTCAGCGCCATGGTTTCCCGATAGCGCGGCCCTGGCGTTGGCGGTTCTCCCTCGCCGGGTGTTTCTTCGCGCCCGGCCTCCGGACGCAGAACATCGAACAATGGGACACGCGCCTCGTCCATGCTCAAGAATGGCATGACGGCATGATTGATCCCCGTTTCGACGTTCGTGGTATTCAACACCAAAGCGGGCGTCGATCCGTCTGGCGCCCATAACGTAAAGACGTCTTCGCTGAAAATACCGGGGTCTTCAGGGGCAACATGCGCCCAAGTTTTCTCGATGCTGGCTTCCAGTGTCCGGGCGCGGTCGAAAGACGGTATCGGATAGGGCAGAAAGTGCTGCACGAAATCGGGAAACAATAACGCGGCCAGAAGCGGTGACAGGAAATCGCTGTCGAAAAACGCATCGACTCGTTTCTCAAAAGCTTGATTGCGCGGTTCGTTCAGTGCGGTGCAGGGCAGATGGGCGTCGTTGGGCGCCTTTAGCGCCTGTGTCAGGGCGGCAAAAACCGCCCCACCCAGACTCCCGCCGGAGACGCCGCTGATCGCAAATGTATGCTGCGCGAAGCTGGGGCACTGATCTTGCAGCCGGGCCAGGAATTTGGCCGTGTGGTAAGCCGCATACAATCCGCCGCCCCGGGCGGCGACGATATAGACGGGATACGGCTGGTTCCGGTCTTCATAGAATTGCCGGTCCTTGCGGCTCCGGTACCATGCGTCGAACGCACGAACCACTTCCGGCTTTTCAAATGCCTCAGTCCTCTCCCATGTTCGGATGCCGTGATTGTTGTTGAGTTCGAAGGCCGACGCCACCACCGCCACGATCAAACCGATTGTGATAAAGGGGATGCCGGATCGTCTTCCAAGAACGTCCAGCAGCGTCAAGAACAGCACAAGGCAAACGACGAAGACATTGAAGATCGTCAGCGTGCCAAGAGCTTGCGGCACGGCAACGACCGCGAGCGCAAACAGGATCGTGACCGCGAGGACGAGCGCGTAAGAGGCAAATCGCGGGTCCCTGCCGAAGAGGGACGATAGCGGCGAGGGATGTTTTGTCGTCTCGTCCCTTGCACGCAACAGCGCCGACAGAATGAGCAGCGCCGCCAAGACGAAACATATCAAGGCGCCGATCTGCAAAATTTCAGAATCGGCCTCCAGTTTTGTCTTTAGTGTCTTGAGTTCCTCGACGCGAAAATCGCCGCCTAGACTCTCCAAGACATTGCCGGCATGGACCGCCGCATAGAGCAGGCCCTGTTGGGCATGAAGGATTCCAAATCCGCAGGCGACGATCGGAGCGGTGCCGATCAGGCGCGGTAACCAGCGGCGTGTGTTGGAGTCAACCGGCTTATCGGAGGCCGGTTCGGCGGGCAGCGCTTTTGTCAGGTAATAGGCGGTGCGCCACAAGATCCAGCCGGCCAGGAAGAGGGAAACATAGGAGGCGAATATCTGAGCCCAATCCGTTTGGATATCCTGAGCGAGGATTCGATAGATCTCATGCGTTTGGGGCGGCACATAGAGTGCGAGAGAAGCCAGAACCGCCACGGCGAGCGGGACTCGCACAACGTTGAGGGTCGAAAAAAACTGCCTCGGGAAACGCAATAAATGTCGATCGAATGACATTCGCAACCTTATCCCCGCCGCTCTCTTTGTGCGCACCCGGCCTCTGGCCTAATTGAGCGAATTTTGTCTGCGCTACCGCGCTTCGCGCTGCTTGAGCGCGAACTTATCCCCGCCCCCAGAACCCGCCGTATAATACACTCATCCCTCGCTCAAGAGGACGCGAGCTGCAGACCGTCTGCTTCTCGGGGTGAGGGACGCGGCGCCCGAGGTGGCGCGGTACAGATGGGCCCGAGGTGAATGATCAAGCCCGGACCACCGCGTCGCGCGTAACGAACAGCCTCGGGGGTCTCTACTCCGCCCGCCTGCGACGTAACGCGTGGGCCGTCGGGTGAGGCGCGCTCTGCTTGGCACCGCGCCTGTGCCACTGGCGATAAGCGGCGGCATGAGGCTGTAAAATATCGCCGCAAGCGGGGCGCCGAAAGGCTGCTCTTCTTTGCGCATACGGACTCGCGGCCGATCGGTGCCCCGCTGTCCCCCTCTTCGAGGGTTTGACTTGGGAGACGTAGGGAGAGCGATGTGACTCCGGGGCGCGTGCGCTCGCGGCAACGAACCCGCGCGCCAGCGGCGACGGGCTCCAAAACTCCATGCCGGCAAGATCGTTGGCGGCCCTGTTCAGGCGGTCGCGGTGCGCGCGGTAAACAGCCCGTAGAGCCAGCCCATGGCCGCGCCGAAGCCGCCGAGGATCACCAACACGGAGATAATGAGTTTCGGATCGCCGCCGAAGAAGATCGGGAAACGGCCTGTGATCAGAGGCACCAGGATGAACACGCCGATCAGCGCCGGTCCGACCAGGCCGAAGATGAGGCCTTGGAGGGTCGTGTTGCCACCTGGAATTCTGTCGTGGATGAGTGCGAACAGGATGCCCCACAGACCGCCCCAGACCATGTCGCTCACGATCTGGGGAACGCCCGTCATGGCGGCCGCCTCCATCGACCAGGGGACCCGTGGAAAAACGCCCGCCTGGAGCAACACGAAGTTGATGAGCTCATGCACGGTGACGACGGCGATCGCCGCCGCCAGGAACCCCATGAGAAGGGTCTTAGGCGATATATTATCGGTCATTGTGCTTTCCTCCCGGGGTGAGCAAACCTTCGTTGGCCCTTCCTTGCAACCCCGCTGTTTCTCGATGTGCGGGGTGAAACGTCACCGTGATCTCGGGAGGGGACGGCGCGCAAGTGCTGTGGTGTCCTTCCGCCTCGCGGTCCGCGCAAGTTGCAATGCGGTGTCGCGAGGCCTAAAGGTCAGGGTGCCGAGACAGTAGGAGAATGACCTATGAAGAGCTTCACAAGGACGTTCGTTCTCGCATCGCTTGCCGTTGGCCTCATTGGCGGTTTGGCTTGGGCTCCGGGGCCGGCCGAGGCCGGCTCCAAATCCAAATCTCCAAGCGGGAACAGCGCCGGCGGCGGCAATCCGGGCAGCACCAAGGGCCTCGCCGGTTTGGACCTTGGCAGCGGCCGCGTGAAAGCCACCACGCCGAACAGCGGCCAGACCAGCGGCGGCAATTCGAACAATAGCGGCGGCGGCGGGGGCACGTCCGGCGGCAACAAGCACTAGCCGCGACCGCCGTGCGATAGCCCGCGCGCAGAAGACACACAGAAGCAAGCCTGTACGCCTATTGCGCGGGGGCTTCAGCCGGCTTGAGGAAGCGATTGTAGATCCAGCCCGTGGTGGAACTCGCGGGATCGGTCACCTGGACCCAGTTCTTGTCGCGCCCCGCCACGCGGACTTTGAGACCGCCATCGGCGACCTTCACCGTCTCCGAATTCTGCTCGGCGCGCGCGTGCATGTCGACGGCGGTCTTGGTCTCCATCCACTCGTCCGTCGGCGCGCCCAAGGCATAAGCGCCATCGTAGGGCTTTGTTTCGCGCGGCGGTTGGACGGTGACGGTCTTGACGGTGTTGACCTTCACTTCGGGCTTCCGCGTGGCCGGAGACGCTGGCTTGCGCTGCGGCGCGGGTGCCGGGTCGGCAATGGCGCCGGTCGATGCGTCCGGCACGCTCGACGCCGCGATTGCCTGTTCGACTTGGGCGATCTGCTGTGCGGGCGTGCTTTCGATCTCGTCGACCGTGGCGACCTGCGGCGGCATGATGCTCAGCTGCGTCGCGGCCCGCGACAGCACGGTGCCATCTCCGGAAATCAGCTCGAGACGTATGTCGGCGCTGCCGCTCTGCGCCGGCAGCCGCAACTGCAAGCCGGCGAGTTCGTCGGGGCGCAAGCTCCAGCCGGCGTCGCCATAGGGGCGGCCTTGGGAGAACGAGGCGCCTTGGGGCAGGGCGGCGACGGCGATCAGGCTGCGCGCCGGAAGCGCGGTGCCTGCGTCGATGGCGATGGGGAAGGCGACGACCCCACCTTCAGTGGCTGAGATCCGGTCCGGTGCCGAGAGCGCGATGTCGGCGGAACGCGCGCTGTGTGCGCTTTGCGCCGGCTGCGCCAAGCCGGAAGGGGCCGGCGCGCCGGTCACGCTCAATTCCAATTCCGCGACGGGACCCGCCGCCCCGTCGGGATAGACGGGTTGTTCCGCGTCCTGCCACCACAAGAAGAACAGAAACGACATCGGCACGAGGGCCAAGCCCACCAGCCCGGAGACCAGGCCGCCGATCGGCAGGCCGGATTTTTTGGGGGTTGGCGCAGCCAGGCGTGCGGGCGCCTGAGCCCGCGCCGCGCCATGGTCCTGTCTCGGCGGGGCGATGCTGAGGCCGGATGCGGCGGCCGGCTTCGCGGTGGCTGGGGGCCGGGCGGGCGCGCCGTTCAGCGGCTCGTTGAAGCGTTCAAGCAGCGTCGCAAGGTCCGGGCTCGAAGGGCTTGAAGCTTCAGCCGGACCCTTCGACGCAGCGGCCTGCGCCACGCGCTCTTCGAGGGGCGGAAATAGATCGCCGGGTTTCCAGGTGTGGGACGGCTGCATTGGGTCTCTCCGGGCGGCGCTTTTGAACGCGTGCTATTCCGGTCACTGTCAAGGAAAGGATTAACCCTGAAAATGGACCGGAATATGTGCAAAAGCGACTTGAGTGGGCCGATCGGCGGGCCTGCGGCTGTGTGCGGGACGCCGGGAGCCAACGAGTTTCCTGTGAGTGTTGCTGCGCTGCAATTGCGCGTTAACGGCAGCTCGTATAATTAGCGGCATTCAATCTTGCGGAACTTCGAGGGGGCAGAAGATGCGTTTTGGCGCGTGGGGGTGGAGTCTGGTCGTTTGTACCGTGCTGATGTCGGGCAGTGCCTTCTTGATGCCGGGAAGTGCCTTCGCCGTCAGCCTGTCGGACGGGCTCAAGAACTATTATGCCGAGTTCGAGATCGTCATCGAGTGCGAGGCGCAGGAGCGTCTCAGCACCGAGGACGCCGACGCGGCCGAGGCGGCGATCGACAAGATCGAGGACTATTATCTGAAGCGGGACAGCTCGATCAATACGGAGAGCCTCCAAAAAAGGGCGGTTGCCGATAAGGACGAGGGCTTCCGGATCATGGCGCGGAGCGGCGGGGGCTTGCGGCCGTTTTGCCGTCAATCCTTGCGCGATCTCCTGAACAAGGCCGAGGAGGTCGAAACGGCTGCGACCGAGCAGTAGAGGCGGTAGACTGTCCTTCGCGCCGCAGGAGGCCGATCATGAAATCCCTGAAGTCCCTAAAGTCCCTAAAGTCCCTGAGACTCGCGGTGCTCGGTCTGGCGGCGATGCTGGCGGCGCCGGCCTTCGCCGAAACGCCCATCGCCACGGCGACCTATCGATGCGAAGGGGATAAGGGGATCGACGCGACCTACTACCCCGACTCCGTCGATCTGACGCTGACTGACGGGCGCAGCCTGGAACTGCCGCAGGTGATCTCAGGCTCCGGCACGCGCTATGCCAATGTGGACGAGAGCTTCCAGTTCTGGAGCAAGGGCGACACCGCCTTCGTCACCGAAGGCTCGGACGACACCATGACCTTCAAGGACTGCCTCGCCATCCAGTAGAGCTCGGGCGGTAGGACTGTGGCTAGTCGCTCGCGGCGAGCGTGGCCGGCGTCAAATACATGATCGAGGTCTTGCGCCGTCCCGCCAGCTCATAGGCCACGGACAGGATCGCGCCGCCGAGCTCTTCCGCTTCGCTTGCCGTAAGCCCTACGGCCTTGAGACGGAACCGCGCGCCGGGCGGGACCACCGCGCCTTTCGCGTCATCGTGGCCTTCGACATCGAGTGTGAGTTTCAGCTTGCGCGCGCCTGAATCCGGCTTGAGGACCGCGCGGACCACTTTCAACGGCTGGTCCGACACATTGGCGCCGCTCACCGCAAAGGCGTCGTTTGCGGCGGATGACGGCGCCTCGAGGAACCATTTGATCGGCGCGCCCGCGCTCATGTCGGCGCCGGGCTCTGCTTCGGTTTCAGGTTCGGCGTCCGGCGCGGCCGTCCGCTCGGCCTCCGGATCGGCCTTGAACCAAGCGCCCCAGGAGAACCAATCCGCGGCCGAGGCGGTCAGCATTGGCTGGGCTTCGTGCGCGGCAGCGTCTTTCCTGGCGCGCGCCAAGGACGTCGAGGCCTGCTCGATGGCTGCCGTGACGTGCAGCGCGGGGCGGTCCCATCCGGCCGGAAGCGCCTTGGCCAGTTGGGCCAGGCCGCGATGGACCTGGCTCGAGCCTTGGGCGGTCGAGAAGAACACACAAACGGCGACCAGGGCGATCGACAGGGCCGCCGAGCCGAGCGTGACCCAGGTCCTGCGCTGGCTGTAAGTCGCAACGAACAGGAGAACAAAAACGATCCCGGCAACCAGCAGATCCAAATTGTGCCCCCATTTTCGTCTGTATGAAGCGCCACAATGCCCTAGAACCGTGGCACCAGCACGACCAAATCTACCGGGAAACCGTGAAAATCCGCCTAGGCCGGTTCGTCCTTGGCCGTGTTGTCCTTGGGCCCTTCGGCAGCCGTCGCGGCAAGCTCGGGGGCAAGATGCGCCGTCAACTGCTCGATGATTTTGGTGAGCTTCACGATCTCCTGCTCGCGCAGGGCGTCGATCTTGTTATGGAGGAGCTCGATTTCGAGCTCCGCCTTGACGTTGATCCGATAGTCGTATTCTGCGTGCTTGCGGTCGATCTCCGATTGCCGGTTTTGGCTCATCATGATGATGGGCGCCGCATAGGCGGCTTGGAAGGACAGCACCAAGTTCAGCAGGATGAAGGGATAGGGGTCCCAGTGATTGAAGTAGGCGATAAAGTTCAGGGTGATCCAGATGCCCAGGACAATGGACTGGATGATGATGAAGCGCCAGGAGCCGACGGTTCTGGCAAACCAGTCGGCCACAAGCGCGCCGCGCGTACTCGCGAATTTTGGCGCGTGGCTGGCCGGTCTTTGAGCCCGGAGTTCACGCAAGCGCCGATAGTCTTCGGGGCTCATCCGCGCCTTGTCATGGTCCCGCATCGTGTTCGTCATCATGGGCTGTTCCCAAAGAACTTCGCCTCAAGGATAGCGAACACCGTATGAAACCCCGGTAAATATAGACTGACGCCACATGGCCCCGACGCCCCTTCTTCTTCTCAAAGACGTTTCGCTGTCGTTCGGCAGCAAGCCGCTGCTGGATAGCGTCACGCTTTCCATCGGCGCCTCGGAGCGGCTGTGTCTGGTGGGGCGCAACGGCTCGGGCAAGTCCACGCTGCTCAAGATCGCCTCGGGCGAGATCGAGCCCGATCAGGGCAGCCGCTTCGTCCAGCCCGGCGTCACCATCCGCTATCTGGCGCAAGACCCGGATCTGTCTGGCTTTGCCACGACCGGCGCCTTCGTCGCGGCGGGGCTGGGCCCCGGCGATGATCCCCACCGGGCGCGCTATCTCTTGGAGAACCTTGGCCTCACCGGAGACGAGGAGCCGGGGCGCCTGTCCGGCGGCGAGACGCGGCGCGCGGCGCTCGCCCAGGTGCTCGCGCCCGATCCCGACATTCTGCTGTTGGACGAACCAACCAACCATCTGGATGTGGTGGCCATCGAGGAACTGGAAGCGGTGCTTTCGGCTTCGCGCACGGCGCTCGTGCTCATCAGCCACGACCGGCGCTTCCTGGAGGACCTGTCGCAGGCCACGGTGTGGATCGACCGCGGCACGACACGGCGGCTCGAGCAAGGCTTCGGCGTCTTCGAGGCGTGGCGGGACGGCATCCTCGAAGAGGAGGCGACCACGCGCCACAAGCTCGACCGGCAGATCGTGCGCGAGGAACATTGGCTGCGCTATGGCGTCAGCGCGCGGCGCAAGCGCAACCAGCGGCGGCTCGAAGGATTGCTCTCCTTGCGCGGCGACCGCGTTCAGGCGAAGCAGAACCGCATCCAAGCCGACGTGAAGCTGACGGCGCACGAGGCGGGCGAGGCGGGACGCAAAATCATCGAGGCGCATCGCCTCGCCAAGAGCTATGGCGATCTCGCTCTCGTACGGGACTTCAGCATCAGAATCGCGCGCGGCGACCGGGTCGGCATCGTGGGGCCGAACGGCGCCGGCAAGACCACGCTGATCAATTTGCTGACGGGCGCGTTGAAGCCCGATGCCGGCACCGTCAAGCTCGGCACCAATCTCGAAGTGGCGAGCCTCGACCAGCGCCGCGAAAAGCTCGATCCGGAGCGCAGTGTTTCCGCCACGCTCACCGACGGCAGCGGCGATGCGGTGATCATCAACGGCGAGCAGCGCCACGTCATCAGCTACATGAAAGACTTTCTGTTCGCGCCGGAGCAGGCGGCCACGCCGGTGAAGGCGCTGTCGGGCGGGGAGCGGGGCAGGCTGATGCTCGCAGTGGCGCTGGCGCATCCCTCCAACCTGCTTGTGCTGGACGAGCCCACCAACGATCTCGATCTGGAGACCCTGGACGTGCTCCAGGAGATGCTGGCGAGCTATCCCGGCACCGTGCTGCTTGTTAGCCACGATCGCGACTTTCTGGACCGCACCGTCACCTCGCTGGTGGTCGCGGAAGGCGACGGCCAGTGGACCGAGTATGCGGGCGGCTATTCCGACATGGTGGCGCAGCGCGGCCATGGGGTGGCGGATGTGGCGCCAGAGGCGGCCAAAGACGCATCGAAGCCGAAGGACGCACCCAAGCCGAAGGACGCACCCAGGCCGAAGGGCGCGGCAAAGCCGGGGGCGGTCGAAAAGCGTGCCGGCGAACCGCGCAAGCGCTTGAGCCCGACCGAGCAGCACGCCTTGAAGACCTTGCCCGTGCGCATCGCCGCGCGTCACGACGAGATCGGGCGGCTGGAACGGCTGCTGGCGGACCCGGATCTCTATGTCCGCGACCGGGAGGCGTTCACGGCGGCCGGCGCCGCGCTGACCAAGGCGCAAGGTGACCTTGCCGCGGCCGAGGAAGAATGGCTGCGGCTCGAGCTGCTGCGCGAAGAGATTGAAGAGGAGCAAGGCGTTCCGTCCGAATGAGGCCAAGATCGGCTTTTCGGGACCGGCCAATCCTTGATAGACGGCGTAAATGGCCTTAAGGGTGGAGGCTGTCTTGGGCGGGCGCGAGCGCCCCCCGGCGCCGAGGCCAACCAATTGGAGATGATGATGTCCGGGAGATTTCTTCCCTCGCTTGTTTTGATCGCCGTGCTGACCGCCTTTGCGACGCCCGCCGCCGCCCAGTTCTCATCCGCGGTCAAGGGCGCGTGCAAGAACGACTACAAACGCTATTGCGGGGCCTACGCGCTCGACGATCCGGGCCTGCGCAAGTGCATGGATAAAGCCGGCCCGAGCCTGTCGAACACTTGTGTCGTCACCCTGGTGAACTCGGGCGAGGTGAGTTTCCAGCGGGCGACTCAGCGCTGGGGGCACGCGCTCCAAAAAGCCGAGTAGTCTCCGCAACGGGACTTAATCTGTAGCGCTTTGGCGATGGCCGGGATTGTCCCGGCCATTTTGCGTTTTTGGCGGGACCGGGCCGCCCCAAACGGCCGGCCCCTTTTCCCGAACAGCCTGGGGCGTTGGCTGACTAGCCGTTGCCCCCGTCATCATTATTCGTCGTCATCATCATCATCATCGCCGTCGTCAGCGGCGGACGTCTTGGCTGGCTCTGCTGCATCAGCGGACTCGACGATGATCTTGCCCACCATCCCGCGTTCCATAAGGCCTTTCGGGCCGAACTCGTAGGTGCCGGGGCGTACGGCTACGAAGAACACCTCTACCTCGCCGCCGTCCTCGAATTCCAGTTCGTCAAAGGTGACAGCTTTGATCTCGACAGCAGGATCCCCCACCTCGATTTTGCGGATCCAGATGTTTCGAACGAACGCCGGCGCAACGAAGGCATATTCCGTGAGGTCCGAAGCCTTGATTTTCCAACGATAGCCCTGGCCAACCTTCAGCCGGTACTCGGTCGGAGCCATCTTGGAGCTGTCGTCGTCCACCCCGAGAACAAGCGGCTCAAGGCGTTTCAGGCCATGGACCGCAGGGTCCAGAATCATCTGAGCTTGGGCTGTGGATGTGACGCCCGAAAGCGCGAAGGCTAGTGCAAGTGCGGTAAAGACGATTGCTCTCGGCATTGCGTTTCTTCCCTATTTTGAACTCAACAATCGCCGCGATGTTAGGCTTTCTCGTACAGTGAGGACAAAAGACGATTGGCAGAGTTTGGTGCCAAATTGACTATTCCCGTTGCCATCTGGTGACCCGCTGTGGGGCTTGCCATTAGCAAGACACAAACCATCGTCATGAGAGATTAAGGTATTCAAGGCCCGCAACCCCCGGGGAAGCGGGGCGCCGGCCAGCTTGGATCTTGCGGTGGGGAAGAGGGTGACTGACCTCTACACGATTTTGGGCGTGAAGCGGACGGCAGCCCGCAAAGACATCCACAAAGCCTATCGAAAGAAGGCCAAGACGGCGCACCCCGATAGCGGCGGCACCGTGGAGGCCTTCAACGAGCTGGTCGTGGCCTATTCCGTGCTCACGGATGAGAAGCGCCGGACCCGCTACGACGAAACCGGTGAGATCGATCCGCCGCGGCCCGACAATTTTGACGGCGGGGCCATCGAGATCATCGCCGAGAAGCTCGGCCTCGTGATCCATGCGGAGCACGACCTTGCCACCATGGATGTGGGGGCGCTGATCGAGCAGGCGATCCGCGAGGACATCGCCGCCCGCAAAACCAGCGTTTCGCATCAGCAGCGGGCCGGGGAGCGGTTGGCCAAGCTTCGCGCCCAGACCAAGCGGAAAGCCGAAGGCGACGACAACCTCGTGGCGCGGGTGCTCGATTGGCACGAGCTGGCGATTCAGAATCGCATCAAGAAGCATGAGGACTCGATCTGCTTCTTGGAACGGGCGCTCGAGATCCTGGAGGATTATTCCTTCGCGGACGACATGGTCGCGGTGCCGGCCGACGAGGTGACCGGCGCCCTGAACGACATTCTCGTGGCGCTCGACGAGCTGGCCGCGATCCTCAATACGAGCCCGGCGCGCGCCGAGGCGATGCCGCAAGGCGCCGGCCCGACCGCCTTCGGGTAAAGCCCGCGAGGGGTGGCCGAATGGAACCGTCTAGCGTAAATTTCCCTCCAGTCTCTAGGGGGTAGGGGGTTTTGCGCGCATCTTTCCTCACCATTGCCTTGTGTTGCTCGGTCCAGGCCTTGAGCCTTGCCGGCATCGGCTTTGCGCGCGCCGAGGCCAGTCCGGAAGCGTCCGAGCGGCCGCCGGTCAGCAGGGGGCTTCCGTGGGAATCCAAGTCTGAAACCGCGCCGGCTGCCTCGCAGACCGCTCCCGAGGCGGAAGCTGAAGACGCCGCCGCCAAGCCTGAGACAACCCCGGATGCGGCCCCTGCCGCCCCGAGGGCTTCCGAGAGTGAGGCCGCCGAGAGTGAGGCGGCGCCGGCGTCCGAAGAGGCGGCTTCGGAGTCCGACACCGAAGAAGCGGCCGAGGATCCGGCCAGCGCCGAGGCCGCGGGCCCCGCACCGCCGGATTCCGTCGTGGCCATCATCCGCGAAAAGCTCGCCGACCCCGCCGTGACCAAGGGCGCCGAGGCTGACGATATCGCCGCGCTTCAAGCCTTTTACCGGGCGTGGCGCGGGGCGCCTTTGTGGATCACGGAGATGGGGTTCTCTGCCAAGGGACAAGCGGCCCTGTTCGAGATCGACAAGGCGGAGGATTGGGGACTCGATGCGGCAGCTTTTGCGCTGCCCGAGCCCGACGTGCTGCCGGCAAACCGAGAGGCCCAGGCGCTTGGCGAGATCAAACTCGACCTTGCCGTGCTGAAATATGCGCGCGGCGCGCGCGGGGGACGGGATGTGCCCTCCGAGGTCAGCGATCTGTTCGATCAGACCCCGCCTTTGCGCGATCCGAAGACGGTGATGGCGGAGATCGCAGCGGCGGAGGCGCCCGGCGTCTATCTCCAGTCACTGCATCCGCAACACACGCAGTTCGGCCGGCTCCGCGAAGCGCTGCTCGAAGCCCGCGCGGCGGAGAAGCCGAACGAGACCGACATCAGGCGCCTCATCATCAACATGGAGCGCTGGCGGTGGATGCCGGAGGACCTTGGCGCGCTCTATGTGTGGCTCAACACGCCGGAATTCATGCTCTACGTGGTGAAGGACGGAAAGACGGTCTTCGAAGACAAGACGCTGGTCGGCACGATCGGCTATCCGACGCCGGTGTTCTCCGACGAGATGGAGACCATCGTCTTCAATCCGGACTGGGTCGCGCCGCCGTCGGTCCTGCAAGACAAATTGTGGCCCGCGTTGAAGCGCAAGTCCTTCAACATCCTCAAGTCCAACAAGCTCCGGGTCAGCTATAACGGCAAGCGCATCGACCCCACGAAGATCGATTGGCGGCGGGTGAACATTCACAGGTTCACCTTCAGTCAAAAATCGGGACCGAAGAACGTCCTTGGCAAGGCCAAGTTCCTCTACCCCAACAAGCACATCGTCTACATGCACGATACGCTTCCCTATCGGCGCAAAGTCTTCGACGAAAAGAAGCGGGCGATCGGCTATGGCTGCGTGCGCATGGCCAAGCCGCTGGCGTTCGCCGAGCTGATGCTCGCCGAGGACCAGGACTTGCCGAAGAGCAAGGTCAAGGCGCTGTGGGACAAGGGCGTCAACAGCTCGGTGACCATCAAAAGCAAGCCGCCGGTCCACACGACCTATTTCACGGCGGCGGTCGACGATGACGGCAAGGTCTCCATATTCGAGGATATTTACGGGCTCGACCGCAAGCAGGCGGAGGCGCTGTTCGGGGAGACAGAGGGCTTTCCGGAGCCGCCGCCGGAGCCCAAATCCCGCAGCAGCAGCGTTGCCTCCTCCGCGCCTGCCCGAAACAGCGGCGCCGGGTTTGCGAATTCGCTTGGGGTTTTGGGCAACTAGCGAGGTTTCGGACCCTCTTGTCCGGCCCCGTCCCTGGCACCAATTCTGGGCGATGACCGAGACGCGGTATCGCGCCGGTTTCCAAACGCCGGAGAGGCTGCTATTGCCTGATTTTCAGGGCTTCAACCGGCATTTTCGCCCTGAGCCTGGGCAACACCCTTAGCGGTCATGTTTAAGCGCCTCCTCATCGCCGGCATTATTATCGGCCTGTTCCTGACGGGAATCTGGTGGTTCAACCTCATCTTCAAACCGAAGATGATCGCCGACTTCGTGGCCAAGATGGCGCCGCCCGCGGTGACGGTAACGGCCGAGCCGGCGAAGCTCGAAAGCTGGGCGGACCGTGTGCACGCGGTCGGCACGCTGATCGCCATCGAGGGCGTGGAAGTGGCGACGGAAGTCGGCGGAATCGTCAGCAACTACAATTTCGACAGCGGTCAGAACGCCGAAAAGGGACAGCGTCTGCTCGAGCTCGATACCTCGGTCGAGACGGCCGAGCTGAAGAAGCAAAAGGCCGTGCTTCAGGAAGCCGAGCTCAACCTCGCGCGCCAGGAAAGTCTGGTGCAGCGCAACGTCTCCTCCCACGCCACCCTCGAAACCGCGATCTCCAGACGCGACACCGCCGTGGCGGAACTCGAGCGCATCGAGGCCCTGATCGCCCAGAAGACCATCGATGCGCCCTTCGCGGGGGAACTCGGACTGCGCCGCGTGGAGAAGGGACAATATGTGTCGCCCGGCCAGGCGCTGGTTTGGCTCCAGGCGCTCGATCCGATCTGGGTCGACTTTCCCGTGCCCGAAAGCGATGTCGACAAGTTCAAGGTGGGCGCAAAGATCGAGCTGACGGTCGATACCTATGAGGACAAGGTGTTCGATGGCGAAGTCGAAGCCTTCGATGCGCGCCTCAGCAAGGACAACCGCACGCTCATGGTGCGGGGACGGCTCAAGAACCCCGACCACAAATTGCTGCCGGGCATGTTCACCGAGGTCTCCGTTTTGGCCGGCGAACCGAAGGAACTCGTGACCGTGCCGCGCACGGCCATCACCTACACGCTTTATGGGGACAGTGTTTGGGTGGCGACGCAGGCGAAGCCTGAGGCCGAGAAGGCCCCGACGGTTGCCGCGGATGCATCAGGGGAGGCCAAGTCCGAGGAGGGCAAGTCCGAGGAGACCAAGGCCGATGCGCCGGGGCTCACGGTGGAGCGCCGCTTCGTCCGGGTGGGCCCGGTGCAGGAGAATCGCGTCGCCATCGTTGAGGGCGTCAAAGCCGGAGAGCAGGTGGTGACGAGCGGTCAGCTCAAATTGCAGCCCGGCGCCGCCATCAAGATCGACAATGCCGATGCCCTGAAAGCACCGGCGGTGATGCCGAGGCAGTAGGTGCCATGAGCTTCACCGATCTCTTCATCAAGAGACCCGTGCTTGCCACGGTGGTCAGCCTGCTGATCCTGCTCGTTGGTGCGCAGGCCGGGCTCAAGCTGCCGATCCGGCAATATCCGGAACTCTCCAACACGACGATCACGGTCATTACGACCTATCCGGGCGCCAATGCCGATCTGATCCAGGGCTTCATCACCGTGCCGATTCAGCAGGCGGTGGCGAGCGCCGAGGGCATCGACACGCTGACCGCGTCGTCGAGCCAGAATGTGAGCACGGTCACGTTGAACTTGAAGCTCAACGCGGATCCGGACCGGGCGATGACCGACGTCCTGTCGAAGCTGGCTCAGGTGAAGAGCATTCTGCCGCGCGAGGCAAACGATTCCATCGTCACCAAGAAGACGGGAGAGGGCTACGCGCTGCTCTATCTCTCGTTCAATTCGGACGTGATGAACTCGTCGCAGATCAGCGACTTTCTTCAGCGCGTGGTGCAGCCCCAGCTGCAGACGATCGAAGGCGTCGCCCAAGCCGAGATGCTGGGTGGGCAGATCTTCTCCATGCGCATCTGGCTCGATCCGGACCGCATGGCCGCGCTCGGGGTGACGCCGCTCGACGTGCGCGAGGCTCTCGCCGACAACAATTTCACTTCGGCCCCGGGGCAGGTGAAGGGCGATTTTGTCCAGACCAATATCGACGCCAAGACCTCGCTCAGCGATCCGGAGGCCTTTGGGCGCCTCGTGGTGCTCACCCGCGGCGACTCGCTGGTGCGTTTGAGTGAAGTTGCCGAGATCGAGCTTGGACCCGAGAACGCGGATTCCTCGTCCGTGTTCGATGGGTTGAAGGCGGTGTTCATCGGCGTTTACGCCACACCCACGGCCAACCCACTTACGGTCATCAACGACGTGCGCAAGGCGTTTCCCAAGATCCAGGCGGATCTTCCGCCAGGCCTTGACGCGGCGATCGCCTATGACGCCACCAAGTTCATCCGTGCTTCCCTGTGGGAAGTGGCGAAGACGCTGGGCGAGGCGGCGATCATCGTCATTGTCGTGATCTTTCTGTTCCTGGGGAATCTGCGGTCCACGATCATTCCCATCGTGACCATTCCTCTGTCGCTGGTGGGCGTGCTCGCCCTGCTGTTGGCGCTCGGCTACTCGATCAACTTGATGACGTTGCTGGCGCTCGTGCTCGCCATCGGCCTGGTGGTGGACGACGCCATCGTCGTTGTGGAGAACATCTACCGGCATATCGAGGAGGGCAAACGGCCCTTCGACGCGGCGCTGCTCGGCGCGCGCGAGATCGTCTATCCGGTCATCGCCATGACCATCACGCTGGCCGCGGTGTTCGCACCGATCGCCTTCGTGTCGGGGCTGACCGGCGAGTTGTTCCGCGAATTCGCCTTTACGCTGGCGGGCGCGGTGATCGTGTCCGGGTTGGTGGCGCTCACGCTGTCGCCGATGATGTGCTCGAAGCTGCTCAAGGCGAAAGACGAGACCGAGGGCAGCGGCGGGTTTACGGGCTGGCTCGACCGGCGCTTCGATGGGCTCAAGAACCGCTATCAGCGGCGATTGCACGGGACGCTCAATTACCGCCCGGTCACCATCCTGGTCCTCGCCGGCGTCATGGTGGCCACCGGTCTCCTCTATATGACGAGCCAGCGGGAGCTGGCGCCGGAGGAGGACCAGGGCATTCTCTTCACTGTGGTCAAGACGCCGCAATACGCGAATCTCGACTATCTGGAGGACGCGACCCAGCAGCTCTACGAGGCTTACAGCACGGTGCCTGAGAAGGATCACGTGTTCACCATCAACGGGATGGGTGATGTGCATCAAGCCTTCTCCGGACTCTTGCTGAAGCCTTGGGATGAGCGCGACCGCAATCAAAAAGCGATCCTGCAAGAACTGTCGCCGCGCATCAGCAGTTTGGCCACCGCGCAGGCGATCTCGTTCTCGCCGCCGGCGCTGCCGGGCTCGGTCGGCGGTGCCCCGGTGCAATTCGTCATCACCACGACCCATGACTTCGAGCAGCTTGCGGAAGTGCTCGCGGATGTCGAAAAGTCGGCGAAAGAGAGCGGGCTGTTTATCTTCTCCGACTCGGATTTGCGTTTCCAAACGCCGCAGATCGAATTCCATATCGATCACGACAAGGCGAACAGTCTCGGCATCACCATGGCCGATGTCGGCAATTCGCTCGCGACCTTGCTCGGCGGCAACTACATCAATCTGTTCGACCTCTATGGCCGGAGCTACCGCGTGATCCCGCAGGTGCCGCGCGAGTTCAGGCTCGATGAGGATTGGCTCACCCGCTATCAGGTCCGCACGAATTCCGGCGATCTGGTCCCGCTCTCCAATTTGGCGACGGTGACGCGGACGGTGCAGCCGAACTCCCTCACCAATTTTCAGCAGCTCAACTCGGCGACGTTGACCGCGGTGCCATTCCCCGGGCGCACCGTGGGCGAAGCGGTCGAGTTCCTGAAAGAAAAGGCGACGAGCTTTCCGGAAGGCTACAGCTACGATTGGCAAGGCGAGAGCCGGCAATTCGTGCAAGAGGGCGGCACGCTCATCTACACGTTCATTTTCGCGCTCGTGATCATCTATCTGGTGCTCGCGGCGCAATATGAGAGCTTCCGCGACCCGTTTATCATTCTGATCGCGCTGCCGACGTCGATCTTCGGCGCGCTGCTGCCGCTCAATCTCGGGCTCGCCACCATCAATATCTACACGCAGATCGGCTTGGTCTGCCTGATCGGGCTGATCGCCAAGCACGGCATTCTCATGGTGGACTTCGCCAACAAACTCCAGGAGGAGGAGGGCTATTCGCGCGCGGACGCCATCGAGCACGCCGCCGCGATTCGCCTGCGGCCCATCCTGATGACCACCGCGGCAACGGTGGTGGCGATGGTGCCGCTCTTGATTGCGAGTGGCGCCGGTGCCGCGGCCCGTTTCAATATCGGCATCATCATCGCCGCCGGCATGACGATCGGCACCCTGTTCACTCTGTTTGTGACGCCGACGGTCTACACCTTCCTGGCGCGGGATCATCAGAGGGCGCGGGCGAAGCTTGACGCCGAAGCGCCGGCGGGGAGAGCGCCGACGAAGAAGGAGATGGAGGAACTCGACGCCGCCGCCGAGGCCGGCGTGCTGTTCCCGGCGGAGGAGGAGGAGCCGGAGGCCGCAAAAGAGCCTCAAAAGGCCAGGAGGCCTGCGCCCTCCGCCCGCAAGAGCGGCCAAAAGAAGCCCCAGCGCCGGCCAAGGCGCAGGAAGGGAAGCTTGCCCGAGGCGGCGGAATAGGGCGTCCGGCTGGTTTACTCGCCTGCGGCTTGCCTCTAGAAAGCCTAAGCAAAAACGGGCTGGGGACCTATGTTCAAAAAGCTTCTGATCGCCAATCGCGGAGAAATCGCCTGCCGGATCATCCGGACCGCGAAACGACTCGGCATTGCCACCGTGGCGGTCTATTCCGAGGCCGACCGCGACGCGCTCCATGTCGACATGGCCGACGAGGCCGTGGCCATAGGCCCGGCCGCTGCCGCCCAATCCTATCTTGTGATGGACAAGATCATCGCCGCCGCCAAGGAGACGGGCGCGGACGCGATCCATCCCGGCTACGGGTTCCTGTCGGAGAATTCCGCCTTCGCCAAGAGACTGAAGGAAGAGGGCATCGTCTTCGTTGGACCCAACCCCGGGGCCATCGAGGCCATGGGCGACAAAATCGAGTCCAAGAAGCTCGCGGCGAAGGCCAAGGTTTCGACGGTGCCGGGCCATCTCGGCGTCATCAAGGACGCTGAGGAAGCGGCCAAGATCGCCGACGACATCGGCTATCCCGTCATGATCAAGGCGTCTGCCGGCGGCGGCGGCAAGGGCATGCGCATCGCCTATAGCCGGAAAGAAGTGGCCGAAGGCTTCGCCTCGTCGCAGTCGGAAGCAAAATCGAGCTTCGGCGACGACCGCGTGTTCATCGAGAAATATATCGAGGAGCCGCGGCACATCGAGATTCAGGTGCTGGGCGACAAGCACGGCAATGTCATCCATCTCGGCGAGCGCGAGTGCTCCATCCAGCGGCGCAATCAGAAAGTCATCGAAGAGGCGCCGAGCCCCTTCATCGACGCCAAGACGCGTGAGGCGATGGGCGCGGAGGCCGTGGCTCTGGCCAAGGCGGTGGATTACGATTCCGCCGGCACGGTCGAGTTCATCGTCGACAAGAACCGCAATTTCTACTTCCTGGAGATGAATACCCGCCTCCAGGTGGAGCATCCCGTGACCGAGCTGGTGACGGGGCTCGATCTTGTCGAGCAGATGCTGAAGGTCGCCGCGGGCGAGAAGCTCGCCATCAAGCAGAAAGACGTGAAGCTCAAAGGCTCCGCCATCGAGTCGCGCATCTACGCGGAAGATCCGGTGCGGAACTTTTTGCCGTCCACGGGGCGGCTCGTGCGTTTCCTGCCGCCTGAGCTTGGCACCAAGGACGGCGTCACCACGCGGCTCGACACCGGCGTGGAAGAGGGCGGTGAGATCTCGGTCTATTACGACCCGATGATCGCCAAGCTGGTGACCCATGCGCCCAAGCGTATCGAGGCTATCGAGCATATGGGCCGCGCGCTCGATGCGTTCGCCATCGAAGGCTTCCGCCACAACATTCCGTTCCTCGCCGTGTTGATGCGGAACGCGCGGTGGCGGGACGGCGACATCTCGACCAAGTTCATCGCCGAAGAGTTCCCGGACGGGTTTCAGCCGCCGGTGCCGGAAGGCGCGGTGCGCGATGAATTGGTGGCCGTGGCGGCCACCATCGATCATCTGTCCAATCAGCGGCGCCGCATGATCACCCAGCAGATGCACGGCGAGCCGGTGAAATTCTCCGAGGTTCGCGTGGTGGAGCTCGGCGAGGAGCGTATCCCGGTCAGCGTGGCGGGCCGCGACTATCCGATGACCGTGGCCTTGGGCGGGCCGGGGACAGGCGAGAAGCGCCGCGAGATCGAGGTCGCCTCGTCGTGGTGGTTCGGCGAGCCCGTATGGGAAGGCAGCATTGGCGGCGAGCAGGTCGCGGTGCAGGTCCGCTCTATCGTGAACGGGGTGTTGTTGATTTCGCAAGGCGTCGAGGTGCCGGTCCGGGTGTTCACGGAACGCGAAGCCGAGCTTCTCGCCCTGATGCCGATCAAGGAGAAGCCGGACACCTCGAAGCTGCTGCTGTGCCCCATGCCTGGGCTCATCATGTCGCTCGCGGTGGAGGTAGGCGATGAGGTGGCGGCCGGCGATACGCTGTGCGTCATCGAGGCGATGAAGATGGAGAACGTGCTCAAGGCGGAGCGCGACGGGACGGTGTGCAAGATCCTCGCCGAGCCCGGCGACAGCCTCAATGTCGATGCCGTCATTCTGGAATTCGAGTAAGGCCTCACTTTGAAGACCGTGACGGTCAGGATCGAAGGCCGGGTGCAAGGTGTCTATTACCGCGCCTGGACCGAACAGACGGCGCGGCGCTTCGGGCTCGACGGCTGGGTGCGGAACCGGCGCGACGGCAGTGTCGAGGCCGTGTTCTCGGGTCCCGAGATCCAGGTCGACGAGATGCTCCGGCGCTGTGCCGAGGGACCTCCGGACGCGAACGTCACCAAAGTCACCGTCACCGATGAAGGCGGCGCGCCGCGCTCAGGCTTCCAGGTGCTGCCGACCCATTAGCTTGTGGGCGAACACTTCATCGAAACTGGTCTGCAAAGCTGCGTCGACCTGGGCCATCTCCGTCTCGGCGCCGAGCGCTTTGAGGCTGGTGACCGGCGTGCCCTCCAGGCCGCAGGGCACGATGCCCGAGAAATGTTCGAGGTTGGGGGCCACGTTCAGGCTCACGCCATGGAGCGTCACCCAGCGGCGCACGCGCACGCCGATCGAGGCGATCTTGGCGCCGTCCACGAAGATGCCCACGGCGCCGGGACGGCGCTCGCCCGCCACACCGAGGCGCGCAAGGGTGGCGATCAGCCAGTCCTCGAGCGCGGCGACATAGGCGCGCACATCGCGTCCGCGGGCCGTGAGATCGACCATGACATAGGCCACGCGCTGGCCGGGGCCGTGATAGGTGTAGCGCCCGCCGCGCCCGGTCTTGAACACGGGAAACCGTGCGGGATCGCGGAGCTCCTCGGCAGCGGCGCTGGTGCCCGCGGTATAAAGGGGCGGGTGTTCCAGCAGCCAGACGCATTCGGGCGCTTCACCGCCCGCAATGGCATTCACGCGGGCGTCCATGGCGGCAAGCGCCGTCTCGTAGGGGATGGGGGCCTCGCCTACGAGCCATTCGGGCGGCGCGGACTGCGAGGCGGCTTTGGATGCTGAACCGGCCATGGGGACATCCTAGGGCAAACCTTGCACCCACCAAACTTGCACCGACCAAACTTGCACCCCTGGGACAGGTTTGCTAAGGCAGCGGGCCCCTTGGAAATGCTTGCCGACGGGGTGGTTTATCGCCATATCCAGGGCAGAGTTTCCGGATTTTTTTTTGCGGTCGTGGCGGAATTGGTAGACGCGCAGCGTTGAGGTCGCTGTGGGGTAACTCCCGTGGAAGTTCGAGTCTTCTCGACCGCACCACTCTTTCTCTAGCCTTGGTCTCGATGCGCCCGGAGCGGGCGGTGCCGCTCACTTGGAAGACGCAACCCCACCCTTGCGGCGCCATAGGCAGGGCGCCGTTGGCCTGATATCACAGGCGGAGCGGCAAACGCGCGAGTCGCCGGCCGCGGGTGACGGCTTTCACGGAGTCGTGCTTTTTCCAGCTTGAAGCTTACAAACCCAGCGATTGGACGGGCGATGCAGGACGCCGCAAGCGAGGTTCAACTGCGCGACGAGGAAGGGGGCATCCGCTCCGACTTCCTCCACGCAGTTGCCGACGCGCTGGAGGCGGACGATGTCGCGCGCGCCCGGGCGCTCACGCTGGACCTGCATGAGGCCGATCTCGCCGACCTGATTCAGTTGCTGCGCCCGGAAGAGCGCGCCGAACTCATCAAGGCGCTTGGGCAGGACTTCAAGGCTGCGGCCCTGCCCGAACTCGATGAGGCGGTGCGCGACCAGGTGCTCGAGGACATGCCGCCGGAGGCGGTCGCCGAGGCGCTGCAACAGCTCGATTCCGACGAAGCCGTCTATCTGCTCGAGGACCTCGACGAGAGCGAGCAGAAGGATATCCTTGCCAAGCTTCCCTATTTCGAGCGGATCGCGCTCCAGCGGAGCCTGGAATATCCGGAAGACTCCGCCGGCCGCATCATGCAGACGGATCTCATCGCCGTGCCGCCGTTCTGGTCCGTGGGGCAGACGATCGACTATATGCGCGTGGCGGAAGACCTGCCGGAGCGCTTCTATGAGATCTTCGTGGTCGATCCGGCCTATCACCTGATTGGCTCGGTCGCGCTCAACCGGCTGTTGCGCTCCAGGCGGCCGACGACGATCGAATCGATTACCGACGAGGACGTCCGCCCGATCCCCGTCGAGTCCGACCAGGAGGAAGTGGCGCGGCAGTTCGAGCGCTACAATCTGACCTCGGCGCCGGTCATCGATCAGGACGAACGGCTCGTGGGCGTGATCACCGCCGACGACGTGGTCGAGGTCGTGCAGGAAGAGGCGTCGGAAGACATCTTGGCGATGGGTGGTGTCGGCGGCGAATCCGTCAGCGACACCGTTTGGGAAACGACGCGGCTGCGCTTCACGTGGCTGTTCGCCAATCTCTTCACCGCCATTCTCGCATCGTTGGTGATTAGCCTCTTTGAGGCGACCATCGAGCAGATGGTGGCGCTTGCAGTGCTCATGCCCATCGTGGCCTCCATGGGCGGCAATGCGGGCACCCAGACCATGACGGTCGCGGTGCGCGCGCTCGCCACGCAAGATCTTGGCCGCGCCAACGCCATGCGGGTGATCTGGCGCGAGTCCGCCGTCGGTTTGCTGAACGGCATGCTGTTCGCCGTGATCATGGCGGGGATCGCTTATTTCTGGTTCGGCAGCGGCGAGCTGGGGCTCGTCATTGGGGTGGCGATGGTCGTCAATCTCTTCGCCGCGGCCCTGGCCGGTATCCTCATTCCGCTGGGCTTGGAGGAGTTCGACCTCGATCCGGCCATCGCCTCCGGCGTTTTCGTCACCACTGTGACCGATGTGGTGGGCTTCTTCGCCTTCCTTGGGCTTGCTGCTTTGTGGTTAGTTTAGGAACGAGGGGGCTTCATGTTCTTCTATATCGCCAAGGCGGTTTGGTTCGTGCTCCAGCCGTCCACGCTGATCGCGCTGCTGATCGGCTACGGTGCCATTCTGATCTGGACCGGCTGGGCGCGCTGGGGCCGGCGTTTCGTCTCCATTGGCGCTTTGCTGCTGCTCATCGTGGGCCTGTCGCCGCTCGGCAATGCGTTGATCCTTCCGCTCGAGGATCGTTTCCTGCGCGCGGACCTCTCGTCCCCGCCTGAGCCCACGGGGATCATCATCCTCGGTGGGGCGGAGAATCGCCTGGTGGGAAGCGCGCGCAAGGCGCCGACCTTGAACGAGGCGGGCGAGCGCCTGTTGGAAGGGGCGATCCTGGCGCACAGATTTCCCGAGGCGAAGATTGCCTTCTCTGGCGGCGATGCCGGCATTCTCTATAGATCCGATAGCGAGGCGGAAGGGGCGGCGGCCATCCTGACGAAGCTCGGCATCGCGCGCGACCGGCTGATCCTAGAGGCGGACGCCCGGGACACTTACGAGAACGCGGTGTTCCTCAAGACGGAACTGGAGCGGGAAGGCGCGCTCGATCCGGCCAAGCGGTGGCTTCTCATTACCTCCGCCTATCACATGCCGCGATCCATCGGCGCGTTCCGCCAGGCTGGCTTCGACGTTGAGCCCTGGCCCGTGGACTACCGCACGCGCGGGCCGGCGGACCTCACGCGGCCGTTCAGCCAAGTGTCGGAGGGCTTGCGGCGCGTGGACACGGCCGCCCGCGAATGGGTGGGTCTGCTCGCCTATTGGCTGACGGGCCGCACCGACGCGCTGTTCCCGGCGCCTTCCAAGGGAGCGCCTTCCAAGGGAGGTTAAGCCGGTTCGACGCGGCAGCCGGCGAGCATGCCGGCCTCGATCCAGTCCTTGAGATAGGTGGCGGCGCGTACTTCGGCGCCGTCCTCGCCGGCGAACATGGCCACCATCTCGCACAGCACGCCGAAGCGCACGCCCTTGGCGGCCTCGTTCCACATCATGGCCTCCTCGGCCGCAAGCAGCCTGAACCGCGCCATCAAACCCTGCCGCCAGACGATGATGGCTTGCGGTTCCGGCAGATGCGCCGGCGCCGGCGGTTGGGTCTCGTCCTTCAGCGCCGACCAGATGTCCGCGGCATTGGAGGTGAAGGTGAGGCGGATCGCGGTCGGATGGGGCTCAAGGGTGAGCCTCGGCCAGTCTTCGGGCGGGGTGGCGGCAAGGTCCGCGATGGTCAGCGGGGTCGCGTCGGGCCCGTCAAAGGCATCGTCCAAGGCCTTCTCCAGGGCGGCGATCTCGGAGACTTCCGGATGTGCGGCGAAAGGTGGCGTCTCCTTAGCGAAGCCGGGGAGGTGGCGGCCGTACCAGCGCGCGTTGCGACGGTCGGAGGGGTGCGCGGCGACATAGGCCGTCGCGAGCTTGGCGAAGCCCTCGTCTCCGAGATATGCGTGTAGTTGCTCGTAGTCGTTGCCGAGAATTTCCACGAGCCGCGCCACATAGGCGTGGCGGTAAACGCCGAACAGGACGGTGCGCGGCTCGCGGGCACTGTCCTTGACCTCGTCCAGGATGGTGTCGTCGCCGGTGAGAATGCCGGCCTGAAAACGCGCCTGAAGCTCTTTGAGGCTTGTCATTCCGCCGCCGAGAGCCGCGTGCCGTCCTGGACCTCACGGGCGATCTTTCGCGCCATGTCCAGTTCCGCCACGACCTCGGCCAGCGGCGGGATGTTGTCGTCGCGCTCGATCATGGTCGACACGGGGCCGAAATGCGTCACCGCCTCGCGGTAGAAATCCCACACCTCGTCGCAGACCGGATGGTCATGCGTATCGACAATGTGGCCTTCTTCGTGGCTGTGGCCCGCGACATGGAACTGGACGATGCGGTCTTGCGGCACGCCATGCAGAAATTCGTCCGTCGAGAAGCCATGATTGAAGGCGCTGACATAGACATTGTTGACGTCGAACAAGAGCCAGCAATCGGCGCGGTTCGCCACTTCGGTAACGAACTCCCACTCGGTCATCTCCGATTGGCCGAAGCTGACATAGCTCGACACATTCTCGAGGGTCAGGCGGCGTCCCAGGACATCCTGCACTTGGCTCACGCGGTCGACCACGTGGTCCAGCGCTTCCTGCGTATAGGGAACGGGGAGCAGGTCATGCAGGTTCACGCCATGCACGCCGGTCCAGCACAGGTGGTCCGAGATCCATTTGGGCTCGACCCGGTCCGCCAAGCTCTTCAGCGCTGTGAGGTACTCCGTATCCAGGGGCGCGGTCGAGGCTATGGACAGCGACACGCCGTGCATCACGAGCGGATAGCGCTCGCGGATTTGTTCGAGCATGCGGAGCGGCTGGCCGCCGGGGATCATGTAGTTCTCGGAAATGACCTCGAACCAGTCGATGGCGGGATTGCCGGAGAGGATTTCCTGGTAATGCTGGGGACGAAGACCCAGCCCAAAGCCGAGATATGGGGGCTTGTGATCGGTCATGGCCGCTCCGAATTCGGGTGTTGGGAGACCGGCCGCTCGTGGCGGCCGGTCCCACGGCGTCACTTTGCGTTTTAGCCCTCGAACGTGCCGCTCTGCTCGGCGCACTCGGTATCCGTCATGACGACAAAGCCCTTGCCCTTGCAGGCATTGTGGCCCTTGCAGTCGTTCTGCGCGGTCTTGCAGGCGCCCTGGCCCTTACAGCCGTTCACGCCGAAGCACTTTCCTTCAGTGCCGCCGGCGGCGAACGCCGAGGTGGCGAGAGTGCCGGAGAAAATCAAGGCGGCGGCGGTCATGGCGATCTTGGCGCCAGACTTCTGGTTGAGCTTCATATTCCTCTCCTCTGAATCGTTTGGTTTCGTGGCGCGATTGGCCAAGATCGAGCCTAGCGCTGATCTCGTGGGGCCTTGCGTCACGCCTGTTCAAGCTTGCGTGATTCTGCTTCACCCCCTGGTCAAAGGCGCGTGACCTTGCATAACGCGCCATCGGCGATATCGGTTCGAGTGGCAGCCCGCTATGATCCGTGCCTTGGAGGGGAATGAATGAGCTTCAAAGATATCATCGTGCATATCGATGGGACGGAGGCGTCGAAAGCACGGGTGACGTTCTCGGTGGCGCTCGCCAAGGCGCGCAGCGCCGACCTCATCGGCGTTGCCTTTGCGCCGAAGGCGCTGCTGCCGCTCTATGGTGCCGATGTCGGGCTCGCGGATATGAGCGGGGTGCTGGACGGCGTGAAGGCACAAGGGCAGGCGGCGCTCGAAGGCTTCAAGACTTGCGCGGCCGCGGCCGGCATCGAGGCCGAGGTCAGGTTCATGCAAGGCATGAGCGAGGAGTTCCCGCACGACTTTGCCTCCTTGGCCCGCCAAGTCGATCTCGCGATCCTAGGTCAACCTCGCGATGGCGACCCGCTCATCGGTCAATATGCGCTGGTGGAGCGCTGTCTGTTCTCCTCGGGGCGCCCGGTGATGATCGTCCCGGCCACCCCCGTCGAGACGAAGCTCGACGGCACGATCGTTGCCGCCTGGGACGGAAGTGCTGAGGCGGCGCGCGCCTTCAACGATGCGCTCACCTTTCTCAAGCCGGCCAAGCGCGTGGTGATGCTGGTCGGCGTCTTGGACGGCGCGAACGAGAGGGCGCAACCGGCGACCGGCGACATGGTGGCGCATCTGACGCGGCATGGCGTGAATGTGGAGCTGGCGCAGGTGCCGGCAAGCGAAGGCGACATCGGGCGGCTTATTCTCTCTCAAGCGAAAGACGTAGAGGCCGACATGATCGTGATGGGTGCCTTCCATCATTCGCGCTGGCGCGAGTTCATCCTCGGCGGCGTCACGCTCACCATGCTCGAGGAAGCGAACGTCCCCCTGTTCATGGCGCATTGAGGTTTCCATGACGGTTCATCTGGTGAAGCTCTGTGTCGGCGTCGAGACCGTTCAGGACTTGAGGGACTGGCAGGCGGAGCGGCTCAAGACGCTGGCGCGGGCCGGCGAGACGCCGGAGCTCCGCCACCGCACGCGGCAAACCCCGCGGCGGCGGCGTGAACTCCTCGATGGCGGCTCGCTCTATTGGGTGGTCAAGGGGCTCGTCCTTGTGCGTCAGCGCATCGTCGATCTGAAAGATGCGGCCAAGGACGACGGCACCCCGTGTTGCGCCATCATGCTCGATGCGGAGCTCGTGAGCACACGGCCTCATCCGCGCCGCGCCTTTCAGGGCTGGCGCTATCTCGAAGCCGCCGATGCGCCAACGGATGATCGCCTATTGGAGGATGCTGCCGACGACATGCCGCCTGGCATGCGCGAGGCGCTGCGCGAGCTGCGCTTGATCGACCGGTAGGCTAGCCGCCTTGCGGCACGGCCACGTTGTCGATGAGGCGCGTCTTTGAGAGATGCACGGCCGCCAGCACGCGCGCATTCTTCACCGGCCCGTGCAGGGGCTCCAGCGTATCGGGATCGCGCACGGCCACGTAGTCGACGCGAAAGCCCGCCGCTTCGAGCTTGAAGCGCGCGGCTTCCGAGGCATCGTCGGCGCCACGCCCTTGCGCCAGATCCGCCGCCACCTGTTGAATGGTCTCATGCAGCACGGGCGCGATCTTGCGTTCGTCGGCCGAAAGATAGGCGTTGCGGGACGACAGCGCGAGACCGTCCGCCTCGCGCACGATGGCGCCGCCGACGATCTCGACCGGAATGTTCAAGTCCCGGACAAAGCGCTTGATGACGAGGAGTTGCTGATAATCCTTCTCGCCGAAGATGGCCGTGTCCGGCGCGCATTGTAGCAGAAGCTTGGTCACCACGGTGGCGACGCCGTCGAAATGATTGGGCCGGCTGCCGCCGCACAGATCCTCGGTGAGATCGCCCACATGGACCTTGGTGGAGAAGTTCGGCGGATACATCTCCTCCGCGCTGGGCGCATAGAGGAGGTCGCTGCCCGAAGCGGCGAGAACCGTGGCATCGCGTGTCTCGTCGCGGGGGTAGGCATGAAAGTCCTCGCGCGGGCCGAACTGGAGCGGGTTGACGAACAGAGAGGTGACCACGCGGTCCGCAAGCGTCTTGGCCAGCTTCACCAGAGACAGATGTCCGTCATGGATCGCGCCCATGGTGGGCACCAGCGCGATCGTCTCGCCGGCCTCCCGCCAGGCGGCGGTATGGGCCCGCAGATCGCGGACGGTTCTGATGGTGTCGATGGCGCGCGTCATGGATGGGTCTCCGGAGGGCCGCGACCATAGCGTCTCGTAGGATGGGGCCGGAAGGGCTAAATTGGCCTTATGGGCGCGCCTCGCATAGACATCGCCGCCAACTCCCCATTGCCCAGCCGCGCGGCCATTGGCGGGGCCTTGCTGGCTGACGAGGACGCGCTGGTCACGGCGCTGATCGACAAGGCTCGTTTCAGCGACGATGAGCGGCAGCGTATCGAGGCGGTCGCCACGCGCCTCGTTGAGGCGGCGCGGGCCGGGCGGCACGAAGGCGGTGGAGTCGACTCTTTCCTCGCCGAGTATGGGCTTTCCAGCGAGGAAGGCGTGCTGCTGCTTTGCCTGGCCGAAGCCTTGCTGCGCATCCCCGACGCCGCCACCGCCGACCGGCTGATCGCCGGCACGATCGGCTTGGGCGATTGGGCCCGGCATCTGGGCCATTCGGAGTCGGTGCTGGTCAACGCCTCGACCTGGGGGCTGATGCTGACCGGCCATATGGTCGATTGGGGCGAGGACGGCGGGACCGATCTCGGCGCCCGGGTGCAGCGTCTGATCGCGCGCAGCGGGGAGCCCGTGATCCGCGAGGCGATGCGCCGTGCCATGCGCATCCTGGGCAACCAGTTCGTGCTCGGCGAGACCATCGCAGCCGCGCTGGACAACGCCGCCTATGACCGAAGCCTGGGCTATCGCTTTTCCTTCGACATGCTGGGGGAGGCGGCGCGCACGGCCGAGGACGCGGATCGCTACGCGGCACGCTATGAAGATGCTGCAACCGCCATTGCCGCGTGGGCGGGCTCGCCCGAATCTCGCACCGAAGAGGCGCTGCGCGCCCGGCCGGGTCTGTCGGTGAAGCTCTCGGCACTGCACCCAAGCTATATGCCCTCCAAGGAGGCACGGCTCCATGCAGAACTGGTGCCGCGGTTGAAATCGCTCGCCCGGACCATGCGCGAGGCCTGGCTGCCGCTCACCATCGATGCGGAGGAGGCGGAGCGGCTCGACCTTTCGCTTTCGCTGTTGGAACCGCTGTTCACCGATCCCGATCTGGCCGGTTGGAACGGCTTGGGGCTTGCGGTGCAGGCCTATTCCAAGCGCGCCCTGACGCTGATGGATTGGCTGGCGGGCGTGGCGGAGATGACCGGGCGCCGCATCCCGGTGCGTCTGGTGAAGGGCGCCTATTGGGACAGCGAGATCAAATGGGCGCAAGAGCAGGGCCTCTCCGACTACCCCGTGTTCACGCGCAAGGTGAACACGGACGTCGCCTATCTTGCCGCCGCGCGGGCGCTGTTGGCGCGGCCCGATTGCTTCTTTCCGCAATTCGCCACCCATAATGCCCACACTATTGCGGCCGTGGCTGAACTTGCCGGCGATCGCCCTTACGAGTTCCAGCGGCTCCACGGCATGGGCCAGGCGCTGCACCGCGCGGTCATGGACCCGGACACTTTGGGCAAGCCTTGCCGCATCTACGCGCCTGTCGGCGGACACCGGGATCTTCTCGCGTATCTGGTGCGGCGGCTGTTGGAGAATGGCGCCAACACCTCCTTCGTCAATCGCCTGGCCGACGACGAGGCGCCGATCGCGGCGATCGTTGCCGATCCCGTAGAGAAAGCCGCGGCGCTGGCGGAGAAGGCCAATCCGCTGATCCCGCCGCCGCCGAAATTGTTTGCGCCGGCGCGCCGGAACAGCCTCGGCCTGCCGCTATGGGAGCCGAGCCTGCGCATTCCGCTCCTGCGGTCCATCGAGGAGTCGTTGAGGGACCCGGCGACCGCCAGTCCCATCGTTTCGGGCAAGGCGATTGAGATCGGCGGCGACGTGATCGCGATCACGTCGCCCCATGACCGCCGCGTCGTGGTCGGCACCTGCCGCACCGCCGACCAGGCGGCCATCGACGTGGCGCTCGACGCGGCCAAGGCAGCGTCCGAGGCCTGGGACGCCCGAGGCGGTGTCGGGCGGGCCGAAGTGTTGGAGCGTGCCGCCGATCTGTTCGAGGCGGATCGCGCTCACCTCATGGCACTCATGGTGCGCGAAGCCGGGAAAACGCTCCCCAACGCGCAGGCCGATCTGCGCGAGGCGGTGGACTTTCTGCGCTACTACGCGGCGGAAGCGCGCGCCAAGTTCGAAATGCCGCGCGCGCTGGTCGGGCCGACCGGCGAGCGCAACGAGATCTCGCTCCATGGTCGGGGCGTATTCGCGGCCATCTCGCCGTGGAACTTTCCACTCGCCATCTTCACGGGCCAGATTTCGGGTGCGCTCGCGGCCGGCAACGCGGTGGTGGCCAAGCCCGCCGAGCAGACGCCCTTGGTGGCGGCGCATGCGGTGCGGCTGCTGCATCGGGCCGGCATTCCGGGGAACGTGCTGCATCTTCTGCCGGGCCCGGGCGATGTGGTGGGGGCGGCGCTCGTGGCTGATCCCAGAGTTGATGGGGTCGTGTTCACCGGCGGCACCGACACGGGCCGCGCCATCAACCGGACGCTCGCGGGGCGTGACGGGCCGATCCCGAAGCTGATCGCCGAGACCGGCGGGCTCAATGCCATGATCGTGGATTCCTCGGCGCTGCCCGAGCAGGTTGTGGACGATGCGCTTGTCTCGGCGTTCGACAGTGCCGGCCAGCGCTGTTCGGCGCTTCGCGTGCTCTTCTTGCAGGACGACATCGCCGACGCGACCATCGAGATGCTGGTCGGTGCCGCCCGCGAACTCGTCATCGGCGACCCGCTCGACTACGCCACGGATATCGGGCCGGTGATCGACGCCGACGCCAAATCGGTGCTCGAGGCCCATAAGGCGAGAATGCGCACAGAGGCCCGGACTCTGCTCGATCTGCCCCATGGCGAGCGTCACCCGCAAGGCACCTTCGTCAGTCCTGCGATCTACGAAATCCCGGATATCGGCGTCCTCAGCAAGGAGGTCTTTGGGCCCATCCTTCACGTGGTCCGCTTCGACGGAAAACGCCTCGGTGATGTGTGCGCGGCGATCAACGCCACGGGCTTCGGGCTGACGCTCGGGTTGCACAGCCGCATCAAGGCGACCGCCGACTTCGTCGCGGACCGTGTCAAAGTCGGCAATCTGTATGTGAACCGGAACCAGATCGGCGCCGCGGTCGGCGTCCAGCCCTTCGGCGGCGAGGGGCTGTCGGGCACCGGTCCCAAGGCCGGTGGCTCGCGCTATCTGGAGGCCTTTGCCGTGGAACGGGTGCGGACGACCGATCTCACCGCTTCGGGCGGCAATGCCGGCCTGTTGGCGGCAGGCGGCGAGGACGGCTGATCCTGCGGCATTGTCGTTGGCGCCTTAAGGGTCCATCTATACCCAAGAGGCTAGATTTTCTCGGGATTTGAGCAGCATGGCGGAACGTGTTCGTGGCAGAGCCTAAGACCCCAACGAAGGCCCCAGCGAAGACCAAGACCGGCGACGTGGCGGGAAAACCGTCCTCGCGCTCCGAGGTCGATGCCTTTCTGAATCAGGTGCGGGGCTTGCAGCCCGCGGCGTCGGGGCGTGGCCGGCTGATCTTTGCCATGGACGCGACCATGAGCCGTCAGCCAACTTGGGATCTCGCGCTGACGCTTCAAAGCGATCTGTTCAGCGCCGTGAAAGAGGTGGGCGGCCTCGACGTCCAGCTCATGTATTTTCGTGGCTTCAACGAGTGCCAGGCCAGTCGCTGGGTTGGCGACCCCGATGCGTTGGCTGGTCTCATGCGCCAGGTCCATTGCGAGGGCGGCCACACCCAGATCCGCAAGGTGCTGTCCCATGCGCGCCAGGAGAACGAAAAGCGGAAGGTCAATGCGCTCGTCTATGTGGGCGATAGCATGGAAGAGGACGTCGACCATTTGAGTCAGCTGGCCGGGGAGCTCGGGCTGGTTGGCGTGCCCGTGTTCCTGTTCCAGGAAGGCGACGATCCGCGGGCCGCGCGCGCGTTCAAGGAGATCGCGCGGCTGTCACGCGGCGCCCATTGCCGGTTCGACGCGGGCTCGGCCGGGCAGCTCCGTGATCTCCTGACGGCGGTGGCGGTCTATGCCACGGGCGGGCGCAAGGCGCTCGAGACCTCGAAGAGCGGCGCGGCGGTCCGTCTGCTCGAGCAGCTCGGATGACGGACTTTTAGCATGGTCTATTTCCTGGCCGGGTGCGCACTTCTCGTCGTTCTGATCCTGGGGGCGCGTCTCGTCGCGCAGGTGAACCCCCGGAAGCTTGCCTTCGGCATGCGGAAGGTGGGTGGCGTGGCGCTGTTCGCCGTCGCGGGCTTCCTCGCGCTCCGTGGGGCCCTTCCCATCGCCATCCCTCTCGCGGCCTTCGCCTTGGCTCTGGTCGGCGCCGGAAGCGGCGCCGGTCTCGGCGGCGCGTTCGGGACGGCACAGAAATCGTCCGGGCAGACCTCGCATGTGGAGACCGAACGGTTGGAGATGGAGCTCGATCATGACAGCGGCCACATGGACGGGAAGTGCCTTGCGGGCCGGTTCGCCGGCCGAGCTCTCTCGTCCTTGAGCGACCGGGAGGCGATCGAGCTCTATCTGGAGTTTGCCACGGACGGCCTGAAAGAGGCGGCCCTGATGGAAGCCTATCTGGATTGGCGTGTCGCCGATTGGCGCGACAGAGCCGATGATGGGGCGGCGCGTGGCCGGGCGCGGTCCAAGAGTGGGCGGATGAGCCGGGAGGAAGCCAGGGCGGTGCTCGAAGTGGGGCAGGATGCCTCGGACGAGGACATCCGCCAGGCGCATCGCCGCTTGATGAAAAAGATGCACCCCGATCACGGGGGGTCGACCTATCTGGCGGCCCGGATCAACGAAGCCAAGGAAGTCCTGCTCGGCAGCTAGGCGCGGCTTCTATTCAGCAGCCATGGCGATGCATTCAAGCCGCAAGCGCTTCAGAGCCTCGCAGGTCGACTGGGCATCGGTCTTGGAAAAGCCGGCGAAGCGGGCGCGGTACCATTCGGTGGAGCCCCGCATGAAGGTGGCGGTGAAGGCGAGGTGCCCGTCGAGCACCCTGGGGGCCCGCTGCTGGACCATGCCCAAGCGATTCTGTGCATCCGACTGGGACGTGAAGGCGCCGACCTGGACATGATAGGTGCCGGCATAGCCGCCACGTGGGCTCGTCCGGTTCGGCGACAAACTCGCGCGCACCGTATCGCCGGGGCTGCTCTTGTCGCCTTGCTCGATAGCCGGGACGGGCATCACACGGGATGGGGCCGCAGGGGTCGCGCTCGCCAGCGCAAAGACGGGTTTGCGGGACGGCGGCGGCGGCGCCGGGGGTTCGGGCGGACCAAGCAGCGAGGCAATAAACGACGTGGCCTTCGGCTTGCTGCTGGAGGCCTTGGACCAGTGCTGGTCGAACAGTGCCCGCATGGCCGCGTCGCGCCGGGCGCCTGTGCTGCCGCCCAGCACCACGCCGACCAAATGCTTGTCGCCGCGCTTCACGGACGCGGTGAGGTTGAAGCCGCTGGCGCGGGTGTAACCGGTCTTGATGCCGTCGGTTCCGCGATAGCCGAACAGCAGCCGGTTGTGGTTGCGGTAGCGGCGACCCTTGTAGGTGAAATACTTGGTCTCGAAGACTTCGTAATATTGCGGGTAGTCGCGCATGATGTGCATGGCGAGGATCGCCATGTCGCGCGCGGTGGTGAGCTGTTCGTCGTTTGGAAGTCCCGAGGCATTGCGGAAGGTGGTGTTCTTCATGCCGAGATTCCGCGCCGTCTGGGTCATCAGGCGGCCGAAATTGGGCTCGGTGCCCGCGAGATTCTCGGCGATCACGGCGGCCGCGTCGTTGGCGGACTTGGTCACCAGCGCCTTGATGGCATCTTGGACTTTGATGGTGGAGCCGGGCTTCAGGCCAAGCTTGGTCGGGGCCTGGCCGGCGGCGTGAGGCGTGACCTTAAACTCGGTGTCGTAGGTGACCTTGCCCGCCCGCAGATAGGCGAACAGGACATAGAGCGTCATGATCTTGGTGAGAGAGGCCGGCGAACGCAGGACGTCGGCATCGTCGGAGTAGAGAACATTATTCGTGTTCGCGTCGACGATGATTGCTGCCTTGACCCTCGAGTCGGCGGTGGCCTCGCCAATAGGCACCAGCACTGCTCCAAAGGCGATCAGCAGCACAAGACTAAGGCACATGACACGGCGCCACGGCGCCCAGAAACTACGCTTACAGACTTCCACGAACACCTGAAGGCTTCGCCTTCCCCCGTATGACTTCCCCACAAGCGCGCTCTAGGCGCGCCCCCGGCCTTGCTGGCTGCCCCAAATCTCGTGGCTTGCCATGGATTCCAAGACCAATTGAGGGGGAAGGCTAAAATCGGCGGATTGCCAAAGCGTTAAGCTCGTGCTTGCGCGGCTTTTGTGCAGTGCAAAATTTTCCATTGACGTTTTTTGTGCATTGCATATATTTGTGTTCGCGTTCGCAGCAATCCCACACAAACCCGATTCTAGAAGAGGGCCAGATGCTCAAAGGTTATGAAGAGTTCCAGAAGGTTGGCAAAGACGGCTTCGACACCGCCGTGCGTTCGTTCGGCGAGATGAACAAGGGCTTCCAGGCCATTGCCGCTGAGATGACTGACTATTCCAAGAAGGCGTTTGAGGATTCCACTCGCGCTTTCGAGCAGCTGGTCGGCGCCAAGTCGATCGAGCAGGCTATCGAAATTCAGTCTCAGTACGCCAAGAAGGCCTATGACACCTACATGGCCGAGATGTCCAAGATCGGCGAGATGTATGTCGGTCTGGCCAAGGATGCCTACAAGCCGGTCGAGGCTGCCATGGCTAAAAAGGCTGCTTAGCGCGTAACACGCTCCACCTTTCCCATCGAAAAGGCCCGGGGGTGTCCCCCGGGTCTTTTTTTTTGCCGTTTTCCTGTCGGCAACTCGTCCTATGCTAAGCCTGAGGCAACTCGTCGGTTTGCCCGGTCGAGTGCGATGAAGCTAAAATGGCCGCTGGACGGTCTTTTGAACGAGCGATTGCTCTCTTGGAAGATGAGACACGCAACGCCACATAGAGGTTGACGATGGCGCGGAACGGCGACAATCGCCGGGGCGACGACACCGGCACCCACATCATCACCAAGACGCGGCCGAAGACCAAACGGCCGAGCCTCTACAAGGTGTTGCTGCTCAACGACGACTACACGCCGATGGACTTCGTCGTGTACGTGCTTGAGCGGTTCTTCAACAAGCCTCCCGAAGAGGCGACCCGTATCATGCTGCACGTGCATCAAAAAGGGGTGGGTATCTGCGGGGTCTACACTTACGAGGTGGCTGAGACTAAGGTAGCGCAGGTGACGAGCTTCGCCCGTCAGAACGAGCATCCGCTCCAGTGCACCATGGAGAAAGAGTAGGACTTCAGTGGCTTCGTTTTCGACCAGTCTTGAGCAGGCTTTAAGGCGCGCTCTGCAATATGCGAACGAGCGCAGCCATGAATACGCGACCCTAGAGCATCTGCTGCTGTCCTTGCTTGATGACCGCGACGCGGCCGCCGTGATGCGCGCCTGCGACGTGGATATCGATCTCCTGCGCGATAAACTCACCGCCTATATCGACAACGAGCTTTCGGGCCTGGTGCTCGACACCCATGGCGACGCCCAGCCGACAGCGGGCTTCCAGCGGGTGATCCACCGCGCCGTGGCCCATGTGCAGTCTTCCGGCCGCGAGGAAGTGACTGGCGCCAACGTGCTCGTCGCCATTTTTGCCGAGCGGGAGAGCCATGCGGCGTTCTTCCTGCAAGAGCAGCACATGACCCGCTTCGACGCGGTCAACTACATCAGTCACGGCATCGCCAAGCGGGGCGGGGCGTCCGAGCCGCGCACGGTGCGCGGTGTCGACGATGACGCGGCGACCGTGGAAGGCGCGGAAGAAAAGAAGCGCGGCGCCGATGCGCTCGAAGTCTATTGCATCAACCTGAACCAGAAGGCGCGGGCGGGCCGCATCGATCCTCTGATCGGGCGTGGGCCAGAAATCCAGCGCACCATTCAGGTGCTGTGCCGCAGGCAGAAGAACAACCCGCTCTTCGTGGGCGATCCGGGCGTGGGCAAGACGGCCATCGCCGAAGGTTTGGCGCGCCGCATCGTCATGGGCGATGTGCCGGAAGTTCTCATGGACGCGACCATCTTCCAGATCGACATGGGCGCACTGCTCGCCGGCACCCGCTATCGCGGCGATTTCGAGGAGCGGCTGAAGGCGGTGATGCGCGAGATCGAGAACTTCCCCGGCGCCATCATGTTCATCGACGAGATCCACACGGTGATCGGGGCAGGCGCCACCTCGGGCGGCGCCATGGATGCGTCCAACCTGCTGAAGCCGGCGCTGCAGTCGGGCACGCTGCGTTGCATGGGCTCGACCACCTACAAGGAATACCGCCAGCATTTCGAGAAGGACCGGGCGCTGGTCCGGCGCTTCCAGAAGATCGACGTCAACGAGCCGTCGGTGCCGGACGCCATCGAGATCTTGAAGGGGCTGAAGCCCTATTTCGAGGACTTCCACCGCGTCCGCTACACCAACCAGGCCATCAAATCGGCGGTGGAGCTGTCGGCCAAATATATCCACGACCGCAAGCTCCCCGACAAGGCGATCGACGTCATCGACGAGAGCGGCGCGTCGCAGATGCTGATTCCCGAACGCCAGCGGCGCAAGACCATCGGCGTGAAAGAAGTCGAGTCCACCATCGCCACCATGGCGCGGATTCCGCCCAAGACGATCTCCAAGACCGATGCCGAGGTGCTGCGCGGCATCGACGAGGATCTGAAGCGCGTGGTGTTCGGCCAGGACAAGGCCATCGAGGCACTGGGCGCGGCGATCAAGCTGAGCCGCGCGGGCCTGCGCGAGCCGGGCAAGCCCATCGGCAACTACATGTTCTCAGGCCCCACGGGCGTGGGCAAAACCGAGGTCGCCCGCCAGCTCGCCATGCTGCTCGGCGTCGAGCTGCTGCGCTTCGACATGAGCGAGTATATGGAGCGCCACACCGTGTCGCGGCTGATCGGCGCGCCTCCCGGCTATGTGGGCTTCGACCAGGGCGGTCTGCTCACCGACGGCATCGATCAGCACCCGCATTCGGTGCTGCTGCTGGACGAGATCGAGAAGGCGCATCCGGACCTGTTCAACATCCTGTTGCAGGTGATGGATCACGGCAAGCTGACGGACCATAACGGCAAGCATGTCGACTTCCAGAACGTGATCCTAATCATGACCACGAATGCCGGCGCCACCGACATGGCCAAGGCGGCCATCGGCTTCAACCGGTCCAAGCGCGAGGGCGACGACGAGGAGGCGATCAACCGCATGTTCTCGCCGGAGTTCCGCAACCGGCTCGACGCTGTCATCCCGTTCGGCGCGCTGCCGCCGGAGGTCATCTCGCAGGTGGTGGAGAAGTTCGTGTTCCAGCTGGAGGCTCAGCTCGGCGACCGCAACATCACCATCGAGCTCACGCCGGAGGCCAATGTTTGGCTCGCGGAGAAGGGCTATGACGACAAGTTCGGCGCCCGTCCGCTCGCCCGTGTCATCCAGGAGCACATCAAGAAGCCGCTGGCCGAAGAGATTCTGTTCGGCGCGCTGAAGGATGGCGGCACGGTGCGCGTGCTGGTCGAGGAGAAGGACGGCGAGAAGGGGCTCGGCTTCGACTACATCAAGCCCGATACGCCGATCAAGCCGCGCGATCCCGAGGGCGGCGCAAAGGTCGCCAAGCCGCGCGCCAAGAAGGCCCGCAAACCGCGCGGCGGCGCCAAGGCGGGCTCTAGCGCCGTGCCGAAGGTTCCCCTCGGTGAAAGCTAGTCGTTTCACGATATTTTTTTGGTGAAACGTGTCATGGCCGGGCTTGTCCCGGCCATTTCCGTTTTGGGCGCGCTACTTGATGCGGAAGTGATTTCGCACGGCGAGCAGGAACAGGAAGATTAAGACCGCCGAGGTCAGCGTTTGCGCGATGCCGAAAAAAGCAATGCTGTCTGGAACCAGGGCCAGCGGTCGTCCATCCTCAGAGATCGATGTTTTTCCATAGAGGCAGGCATAGGCTAGGCTGAGCTTCTGATCGCTTCCAAATCCGGGAAGAACAAAAGCCTTTCGTAGGGCGACATAGATTGCCGAGGGGATCGGATTTCCATTCCCTGCAACGCAGCCGGAATGCCCAATCATAAGGTGGCGCACGAAATACGCTGCCGCAAACAAAACGGTGGCACCCACCCACCAAAATGCGGGACGGGAAATCGAGCGCCCGAAGTCCGAGAACCATCCATAGAGGGAAATGAACCAACTGCGAACCGTCCATCCACCTTGCTGACTGCGCAGTTCATCAGCGAAGAATTGAAGCTCACGGTCGTGATCGTGGCCTTGGATGGCTAGGCGCTTCAGAGCTCGGTATCTAGCAGTTGCATAAGTTCCAACTGGAAGCGAGGCGCGACGAAGTTCTGGAACAGTGGGCACACGCATGTGGTCAAGTCGAGGTGCTTCGGGAAAATGCGCTTGAACTAAGTTCGGTACATTGTTGTGAAATTGTGCGCCAGCCATGTCGAATGAGCTTTCGGCGCTTATGGCCTTGAAGTTGGCGGCTCTATGAAAGTGGCTACCCCGAAATTTTGCTAAGCCTCCAAACCTTGCTCGTTCAAAATCGACGTCTTGAATAAACTCAACATTCTCGAAGTTGGCCAACTGGTGGAATGCTTTCTGGAACGTTGCGCCAACAAAATCCACTGGCGATGAGAATTTCGCTTTGCGGAAAGACGCATTGTCGAGAAACTTGGCTTGAGTAAATCCGGCGGCCCCCTTGAATTTAGCAGCATCGAAGCGAACTGGACCTAAAAAGGTAGTATCGGCGAAATATGCTGCCCGATTGAAGCGAGCATCGAACCAGCTCGCACTGGCAGAGAACTCGGCTGACGTAAAAGCAGCGTCATCTCGGAAACGAGCATTGTCGAATGATACTCTCTGTAAGAATTTGGCCTGGTTAAACTCGACTGATCCTCCGAACTTGGCTTGCTGGAAGTCTGCATGGGCCTCAAATCTGGTTCGCTCGAAGTTTGCGTCTCCGGTGACCTCTGACCCTGAAAAATCGGACGGCTGATTAAAAAACTCCGCTCCTTTGAAGGCTATATCCCCGTGGAATTTGCAGTTGCGGAAACTCGCCCCCTCCTGAAAGGTCGCCGAGGTAAAGTCTGTCCGCCCCATGAATGTCGCGCCAGAGAAGTTCGAACCGCCTTCAATGCGAGCGCCTGCAAACTTGGCATCTGCTGGAAACATAAACTGAGAACAGTCGAGCTTGCGATTGGAAATTCCCGAGAAGTCTGCGGCAGCCTCGGTTTTCCAATAGGCGGTCGAATCACCTTTGGCTTGCAACTTTTCCTTCTCCCGAAGGCGCTCCTCCGCCCACGTGTTCCATGCTTTGCGTCCCTTGAACAGAAGCTCGAAGGTGTCATCCTTGTCCATAGCGAGACGTTGTTGAGCGAGCGTTAGCCCGCCAACACTTTCCTGATTCTGTCGGCCGTCGCCGCGAGCTCGCCCGGGTCGGCCATGTCGCCGGCATGGGCTTTGAGCGGCACGCCGTCGGTGACCGGCACAATGTGGACGTGGAGGTGGAACACGGTCTGTCCCGCCGCGGCGCCATTGAATTGCTGGATCAGCACGCCGTCGGCGCCGACCGCTTGCTTGATTTGCGGCGCGAGCTTCTGCACCACGGCCATGAGCTTTGCCAGCCCTTTAGGCGAGACGCGGAACAGGTCCGCCGCCGGCTCCTTGGTGATGACGAGCGCGTGGCCTTCGCTGCGCGGCATGATGTCGAGGAAGGCGAGGGTGTCGCCGTCCTCGTAGATCTTGTGGCAGGGGATCTCGCCCTTCAGCATCTTGGCGAAGATATTGTCCGGATCGTAGGCCGCCATCGTTCCTCCTCCTCGCGCATTTTTCGGAATCATTTCGATTCCTTAGGGGCGCAAGGTCAACCGGATAATGAGGCTATGCGGGAACGATCGGCGCTTCAGTCGATTTTGATCCCTATCAAAGCGATAGAATTGGTGGTGAACTACCTAACGGTAGGAAACGCAAAGAAGATTTTCAAACCCCGAGCCAAGGAGAGCCCCCCATGTCCATGCTCAAAGTGATCGAGGTCCTGGCCGAATCTGACAAGAGCTGGGAGGACGCCGCGCAGATCGCCATCGATACCGCCGGCAAGAGTGTGCGTAACGTCAAGTCGATCTACATCAAAAATTTCGAGGCGCAGGTCGACGGCGGCAAGATCAAGAAGTACCGGATCAACGCCAAGATCTCGTTCGTGCTCGATTAGCGGCGCGGGCTGTGCTCTAGCCTTTGTCGCGGCGATAGGGCGACTCCTCGGCGAGGAGCGCCGCTTCGTGCGCCACGGCGCGGCGTTCGCGTTCGAGATAGTCGGCGACCGCGCGGCGCAAGCCCGGGTCGGCGATGTAATGCGCGCTATAGGTCTCGACGGGCAGGTAGCCGCGGGCGAGCTTGTGGGCGCCTTGCGCGCCGGCTTCGACGCTAGCCAGCCTGTGCTCGATCGCGTAGTCGATGGCCTGGTAGTAGCAGACCTCGAAATGCAGGAAGTCGTGCATCTCGGTCGCGCCCCAATAGCGGCCATAGAGCGTGTCGGCGCCAATGACATTGAGGGCGCCGGCGATGTAGTCGCCATCGCGTTTGGCGAGCACGAGAAGCAGCGCATCGGCCATGCTTTGCCCCAGCAGGCTGAAGCATTCGCGCGTGAGATAGGGCGTGCCCCATTTGCGCGCGCCGGTGTCCATATAGAAGGCGAAGAACGCATCCCAGTGCGCCTCGGTCAGATCGCGGCCGGTGATCCATTCGATCTCGATGCCGTCTTCCAGCGCCGCGCGCCGCTCCTTCCTGATCGTCTTGCGCTTGCGTGAGGACAGCGCGGCGAGAAAATCGTCGAAACTGCCATAGCCATGGTTCAGCCAGTGGAACTGCTGGTCGGTGCGTTGCAGATAGCCGAGCCGGCCCGCCAGGACCCATTCCTCGCGGGTCATGAAGGTTAGGTGAAGCGAGGAGACACCGAGCTCTTCGGCAAGCGTGCGGCCGGCTTCGAGCAGGATCGCTTGGCGCTGGATGGGATCCGTGCCGGCGCGCGCAAGGAGGCGAGGGCCGCTGACAGGCGTGAACGGCACCGAAGCTTGGAGCTTTGGATAGTAGCGCCCGCCCGCCCGCATATAGGCCTCGGCCCAGCCGTGATCGAAGACAAATTCGCCTTGGCTATGGGATTTCAGATAGCAGGGCATGCAGGCGAGCAATTGGCCGTCGCCGTCCTCGTAAAGGAGGTGCTGCGGGAGCCAGCCGGTCTCGCGGCCCGCCGAGCCGCTGTCCTCGAGCGCCTTCAGAAACGCGTGTGACACGAATGGGTTAGCCGGGCGGATTGAGTCTTTCTGGAGCTCTCCACCACAGGCCGCGCAAGCGTCCCACTCGCTTGCCGGCACGCCTGCGATGCGCGTGGCGACGCGCACCACGACGCGGGCGTCTTCGGTGTCCGCTTCCGCGGGATGTCTCTCAACATCGCCCATGGGCGTCAGGGCTCGATCCCTTCGAAGATCATGGCATCGGCATAACGCAGCGCACGTTCACGGTCGGCTTTCGTCCGGACCGTCCAGGTCAACAGCGGCAGCCCGAAGACGGCCTTTGCGATCAACGGCGCCAATGCCGGCAGCGCTTTGATATCGTACGCGATGAAGTGGGGCCGTGCGAAGGCGGATGTGAGCAGATGCCGCATGGCGAAACGCTGCAGGGGGGAAAGCGCCCGCCAATAGTCGGCGTCGTTGAAGCGGTCGGCGATGAGACCGCGGGGCAGGGCCGGCGCCGTCTCCCGGAACGCCGCGACGGAGTGAGGATCGAACGACATCACCGCGACGGGGCCGGCGTAGGGCGCAAGCTCTTCAGCGATCTTCGCTTCGAATTTGCCGTCGCCGCGCCAAGTGCTCTTCACCTCGAGAACCAGCGGCACGTAGCCGCCGACAAGTTCGAGCAAATCGGGGAGCGACAGGATGCGGTCGGTGCTGCCCTTCAAGGTGATCGCGCGGAGCGCTTCGACGTCGCGTGCGGCCACGGGGCCTGTCTCATCGGTGAGGCGGTCCAGGGTGGCATCGTGGAACACGACCGGCCGGTCGCCGGCGGCGCATCGCAGGTCGAGTTCAATGGCGTAGCCATGACCTAGCGCGGCCTTAACCGCGGACGCGCTGTTCTCGATGATGCCCTTCGCGGCGTCGTGGAGCCCGCGATGGGAGATCGGCCGTTTCAACCAGTAGAGCTCGGCCATAAGGGGGTCCCCTGTTCGGGGACTAGTCTATGGCAAAAACGGCATCGATCTCGACGGCGGCGTTCAGGGGCAGGCTGGAGCAGCCGACGGCAATGCGGCTATGGCGCCCCTTATTCCCAAGGATCTCCACCATCAGGTCGGAGGCGCCGTTGATCACCTTCGGGTGATCGGCGAAGCCGGGGGCGGCGTTGACGAAGCCGTTGAGGCGCATGAGCTGCACGATGCGGTCGAGATCGCCCAAGGCCGCCTTGGCCTGGGCGAGGATATGCAGGGCGCAGAGCCTCGCCGCCTCCTGGCCCTGGGCGACATCGACGCCATCGCCGAGCGTCCCGGCAATCGCGATCGCGCCGTCCTTCATGGGCAGTTGTCCGGAGATGATGAGCTGACCGCCGAGATGGACGAAGGGAACATAGGTGCCGATCGCGGCCTTGGCCTCGGGAAGGGCGAGGCCGAGCGCCTTCAACCTTGCTTCTATGTCGCCCGCCATTGGGTCTCCCATCATGCGAAGTTATTCCGAGATTTGAGCAAATCGCGCCATCCTGCAAGCCTCCCATAGGGATTTCACCTATCAACTGGCTCTTGTGGGGGGCGGCGGTTGGTGCCAAGAATCGGCCCCCGCAGGCTTTGCGGCAATCGAAGGAGACAAGACCAAGAATGAGGGGCGCATTTTTTGGATGGTGGCTCGCGGTAGCCGGGCTGGGGCTTGTCTGCGCGATTCCTCACCAGGCGCTGGCGTTTGCCGCAAGCGAGCTCGTGCCGCATCGCGCGATTTATGAGATGACCCTCGAAGAGGCGCGCTCGGCATCCGGCGTCACGGGCATCGATGGGCGTATGGTGTTCGAGTTCACCGGGTCTGCTTGTGATGGCTATTCGTTGAACATGCGGATGGTCACGCAGATGACGGACTCTCAGGGGCAGACCAACCTGACCGATCTGAGGTCGTCGACCTGGGAACAGGCGGACGGCAAGAAGTTTCGTTTCCAATCGGCGCAGTATCTGAACGATAAGCTCGGCGCCGTGACCATGGGGCGTGCGGTGCGCTCCGCTCCCAGCGACCCCGTCGAGGTCAAGCTCAGTCAGCCGTCGCGGAGCGAGATCAATTTGAGCGGCCAGATCTTCTTTCCCACTCAGCACAGCATTGCGCTGATCGAGACGGCGATCGCCGGAAAAAAACTGTTCCAGGCGAGGATCTATGACGGCTCCGAGAAGGGGCGGAAGGTCTACGAGACGACCGCCTTCATCGGTGCGGAGGTGAAGCCCGGTGCCGACCTTGCGACTCTCGAAGCGCCGGCGAAGGAGAAAAAGCTTGGGGAGCTTCCCTCATGGCCCGTGTCGATCGGTTATTTCGAGCCAAAGAACGGCGACCTGACGCCGAGCTACCAGATCGATTTCCGGCTCTACGAGAACGGCGTCAGCCGTGAGCTTCTCATCGATTACGGCGACTTTTCGATCCATGGCACGCTGAAATCGCTGGAGTATCTCAAAGCCAAGGCGTGCAAATAGCCTCCACCTGCGCGAAAACGTATGGACCTTGTCGGCCATACAGCGCAGGTGCAAGGACACGCGTCGCCCGCCAAAAAGCCGAGATTTCCGGGCCGTTTTGCCTCCTCTCTAAAGGGTTTGGTTACAGGTTTGCAGCGACACTCGCCCCATCAAGAGGGGACGAAGCACGATGTTCTGGAGGGCCAGCCCGGCTCCGGCTGCCATGGCGCATTATGATCAGATCGCCGATCATGGACGGACCGAATCGCCGGGGCCGATGCCAATGACCAAGACCGTATTGATCGTCGAGGATAACGAGCTGAACATGAAGCTCTTCCACGACCTCCTCGACGCGCACGGCTACAAGACGCTCCAGACGCGCAACGGCATGGAGGCCCTCGAGCTTGCCCGCGAGCACCATCCCGACCTCATCCTGATGGATATTCAGCTTCCCGAGGTATCAGGCCTCGAAGTGACGAAGTGGTTGAAGGAAGACGATCATCTTCGGGAGATTCCCATCGTGGCCGTCACCGCCTTTGCCATGAAGGGCGACGAAGAGCGTATTCGCGAGGGCGGGTGCGAGGCCTATATTTCGAAGCCGATCTCCGTGACGATGTTTCTCGACACCGTCAAACAGTTCATCGGCGAAGCACGGTAGGGGATCATGACGGCGCGCGTTCTCGTGGTCGACGATGTCGACGCCAATGTGAAGTTGCTCGAAGCCCGGCTCACGGCCGAGTATTTCGAAGTTTGTACGGCACATTGCGGCCCCGACGCTCTGCAGATTTGCACGCGCGAGGGGACGGATGTCGTCTTGCTCGATGTGATGATGCCCGGCATGGACGGGTTCGAAGTTTGCCGCAGACTCAAAGGCGAGCCGCGCACCCAGCACATTCCGGTTATCATGGTGACGGCGCTCGACCAGCCCGCCGACGTGGTGAGGGGGCTTGAGGCCGGCGCCGACGATTTCCTCACCAAGCCGGTCGACGACATCGCGCTCATCACCCGGGTGAAGAACCTGGCGCGGCTCAAGCTGCTGACCGATGAGATGCTCATGCGCGCGGCGACCGAGGAGCAGATGGGCTTTGTCGCGGTGATGAGCGCGAAGCTCGAGGAAGCCGGGCGCGACGGCCGCATCATGTTGGTCGATGATCGCGAGCGCGCCGCCGAGCGCATGATCGCGGCGCTGGAGACGGAACATCATGTGCAGCGAGAGGCCGATCCGGCGCGCGCCTTGCTCGAAGTTCCAGATGGTGATTTCGACCTCATGATCGTCAGTCTGAATTTGGAAGACGCCGACGGCCTGCGTCTATGCTCCCAAATACGCTCACTGGATCGGACGCGGCATCTCCCCATCATGATTGTCGTCGAACCCGGCGAGGAGTCGCGTCTCCTGCGGGGCCTCGACATGGGCGTCAACGACTACATTGTACGCCCCGTGGATCCGAACGAGCTCTCGGCGCGCGTCCGCACGCAGATCAAACGCAAGCGCTATACCGACTTCTTGCGGACGCGGCTCGAAGAGACGGTTGAAATGGCGATCCTCGACCCGCTCACCGCGCTGCATAACCGCCGGTATATGACCAGCCATTTAAAGACGTTGTTCGAGGAGTCGGCCCAGCGCGGTAATCCGCTATCGGTGCTGGTGTTGGATATCGATCACTTCAAGACGATCAACGACAGCCATGGGCATGACGCCGGCGATTCGGTGCTGCGCGAATTCGCGATGCGTCTCAAACGGAATATCCGCGGGATCGATTTGGCCTGCCGCCTTGGCGGGGAGGAGTTCGTCGTGGTGATGCCGGATACGGATCTGGCCAAGGCCTATCTCGTCGGAGAGCGCCTGAGGCAGTGTATCGCCACCGCGCCATTCTATGCAGGCGAGTCGATCGGCGGGCTCGAGGTCACGGCCAGCGTCGGGGTCGCCGCGCTGGAGTTTCCCGAGGATACGCCTGACATCATCCTGAAGAGGGCGGATCAAGCGCTCTATTGCGCCAAGCGCGATGGGCGTAATCGCGTCGTTTCAGACGCGGCCTAGGCCCGGCGGCTCCAAATACATCAATCCAGTCTTACGTGCTGTGGGTTGCAAGCGCGAAGACGCAAGCGAATCACTTGCACACGGATTGTCCTCAGGGGCGAGATTTGTGAGCGGGTTGCCTCGGTTTGCTGGCTTATCCGGTAACTGAGGCCCAGTGCTTAAGGCTTTACAATGCCTTGCATTTTGTCGTATTAAGTAAAGTTAGACGATTGATTATGTTCCTCTAGCCGTTGTTTTTATGATTTGACTCAGTTTTGAGGAACTGCGTGGGAGGCATGAGAGTGCGAGAGGGGGCACGCGCGGACTAGAGCGCCCGCACCCCAATCCTTGTCATTTCAGCAGATCAGAACAACCCTACGGAGTGCTCAGGTCCGCCGCATCTCCTGGGTCCGTGGGGTTTGGCCGGTCGGGGCGCGGTAGAGTGGCCTCCTCGTTAGCGCCGCGTTTCGACCGGCCACCTTATTGGCGGCACGTTTCCAAAATCGGTTCTCTGCGTGGCGCCCTTGAGGCGCACGCACGCTCTGCGCACCCAGCCAATGCTTGGGAGCGCTAGCACTTTGGGAGCGCCTGGGAGGCCGGTTTCACGGCCGGCCCGCTACTTGATTTTGGCTTCCTTGAACTCGACGTGCTTGCGCGCGACCGGATCGTACTTCTTGAAGACGAGCTTCTCGGTCTGATTGCGCGGGTTCTTCTTGGTCACGTAGTAGTAGCCGGTACCGGCGCTACTCACGAGTTTGATCTTTTGGGTGGCGGACTTGGCCATGTCGTCCTCTGATGAACACTAACAGTGGATTTTGCGCGAAACTAATGGGTCGCAGCTGGAAGTCAAGCTGACGGCGGGGCCAGTTGGTCGCCCAGCTCTTCTTTTGCCTCGGGGTCGAACCCGTGCATCAGCAGGGCCCATTGCAGGCCCACGAGGGAGCCCTTGAGCAACGGCAGCACCATCAAGGTGACGATCACCGTAAAAGGCAGCCACAGCGCCGCATGGAGCCACAAAGGCGGCCGATAGGCCATTTCCACGGCCAGCACCATGCTGACCACCACGTGGCCGACGACGACGATGGTGAAATAGGCGGGGGCGTCGTCTGCCCGGTGATGATGCAGGGCCTCGGCGCAACGGGGGCAGTTATCGGCGACTTTCAGGTAGCGGTAGAACATGCTTCCCACGCCGCAAGCCGGGCATTTGAACCGGGCGCCTCGCAACATGGACTGCAGAATCGGGCGGGGTCCCGTGGACCGGCCATCATGCTGATGAGGCCTTGCGGACCCAGAACTCTGCGGCATCACTCTATCCTTTCCTAGCGGCGCTTGCCGGGTTTGGCTGCCCGAGATTTGGCCGCTCGAGATTTGCCCCCACGGGGTTTGCCGCCGCGACCTTTGCCGCCGGGGGCTTTGCCTAGGGGACGGCCTCTGGACCCTCTGCCCGGGGCGCGTTCGGCGGGGCGTCCGGCCTTGATACCGATCTGGCGCCCCTCACTCAACATGTCAAAGCGTAGCGCCCCGGCGGTGGGAATCGCCTCGACCAGGCGGACCTGGACGGTGTCGCCGAGCCGGTAGGCGAGCCCCGTATCCTCGCCCACCAAGGCTTTGTGGACCTCGTCATGGTAGAAATATTCGTGCCCGATGCCTGAGGCCGGCACGAAGCCGTCCGCGCCGGTCTCGGCGAGCCGCACGAACAGACCGGAGCGCACGAGGCCCGAGACGCGGGCCGGGAACTCAGCACCGATACGGTCGGCGAGATAAGCGGCAATGAGACGGTCCACGGTGTCCCGCTCGGCCGCCATGGCCCGGCGTTCGGTATCCGAGATGGCGCTGGCGATCTCGTCCAAGACTTCCATCTCGTTGTCGGTCAAGCCGCCGGCGCCCAGGCCCAGCGCCCGGATCAGCGCGCGGTGCACGATAAGATCGGCATAGCGGCGGATCGGCGAGGTGAAATGGGCGTAGCGGCGCAAATTGAGACCGAAATGCCCGAAATTGTTTGGGCTGTATTCGGCTTGCGATTGGCTGCGCAGCACCACCTCGCCGACAAGCTCGGCGGTCGGCGTGGCGCGTGTCTCGGCGAGGATGTGGTTGAACTGGGCGGGCTTTAGCGTGCCGGCCTTGGGCAGCTTCATGCCGAGGGTCGCAAGGAACTCGCCGAGACTTACGAGCTTCTCCTTCGAGGGGGCGTCGTGGACACGATAGATGAGGGGAGAGCGCTTGGCTTCCAGCGTCTCGGCGGCGGCCACGTTGGCGGCGATCATGAATTCCTCGATCAGCCGATGGGCATCGAGGCGGGGCGGGGTGGCGACGGCACGCACCTGGCCTTTGTCGTCGAGCAGGATCTTGCGCTCTGGCAGATCGAGGTCGAGCGGGCCGCGGTCGGTGCGCGCCAGAACAAGGCTGCCATAGGCGCCCCAGAGCGGCCGCAGCACGGTATCGAGCAGGGGAGCCGTGACGTCGTCGGTGCGCCCGTCAATGGCGGCTTGCGCCTGCTCGTAGCTCAGGCTCGCAGCGGAGCGCATCAGGCCGCGGACAAAGTGGTGGCTGAGTTTGCGGCCGCCTTTGTCGAAGATCATGCGGACGGCGAGGCAGGGGCGAGACACGTCCTCCTTCAAGGAGCACAAATCATTCGAGATCTGCTCGGGCAGCATCGGCACCACGCGGTCGGGGAAGTAGACCGAGTTGCCGCGCTTGCGCGCTTCTTTGTCCAAGGCGCTTGCGGGGGTGATGTAGTGGGCCACGTCGGCGATGGCCACGATCACCACCCAGCCGCCACGGTTTTGCGGATTCGGATCGGCCTCGGCCCAGACCGCGTCGTCATGGTCGCGCGCATCGGAGGGGTCGATGGTGACGAGCGGGATGTCCCGCAAATCCTCACGGCGTCCGAGTTCGGCCTCCTTGGCGGCCTCGGCCTCGGCAAGGACGGCTTGCGGGAACACATCGGGAATGCCGTGGGCGTGGATGGCGATGAGGCTGATGGCTTGTTGCGCTTGCGGATTGCCGAGCCGTTCGACGATGCGCGCGGTGGGCACGCCATAGCGGGCCGAGCGCGCCATCTCGAAGCGGACCAGTTCGCCATCCTCGGCCTCACCGGTTGCGCCGCGCGGCACCGTCCACTCTTTCAATTGCTTCTTGTCGATGGGATCGATCACGCCACGACCGTCCTTGAGGGAACGGAAGATGCCGAGGAGGCTCCGTGAGGTGGTCCGCGGCAGACGTTTGATGGTGCGGGCCTGGTAAGGATAGTCGGCGTCGGGCCCCATTGCGGTGATGCGCGCCAAGACGCGATCGCCGATGCCGGCGGCCGGGCCTTGATCGCGGTTGCTCTCGGCCATGAGGATGCGAGGCGCCGGGCCATGCTCCTCGTCCCAGGTCGCGGGCCGGGCGACAAACTCGCCGTCGGCATCGCGGCCCATGATCTCGAGCACGGTGACGGGGGACAGCGCACCGGGGCGCGACAGCTTGCGTCTGGACCCGGCGATAAGGCCGTCTTCGGCCAACTCGCGCAGGAGGTTTTTCAGGGTGATGCGGTCGGAACCTTTCACGCCGAAGGCGCGCGCGATCTCTCGCTTGCCGGCTTGCGCGGTCGAGGTCTCCAGAAAGTCGAGAATCTCTTGCTTGGAGGGGAGCTTTCCCGCCGCCGCTGCCTTGCCGGCGGATGCCTTCTTCTTCTTCGGGGCAGCCTTCTTGGTGTGTGCCACGGGCTCCGCTTAGCTTGCCGCCTCCTCGGCGGCCTCCTTGTCTTTCGCGCTCTTAGGCGTGGATTTCTTGGCGGCCTTCTTGGCCGGCTTTTTGGCGGGCGCTTTCTTTGCGGCCTTCTTCGCCACCTTCTTTTTCGCAGGACCCTTCGCGGCACGCGCGGCGATCAGCTCCACGGCCTCTGCGACCGAGAGCTGCTCGGGCTCGCGGTCCTTCGGGATCGTGGCGTTGACCTTGCCGTGCTTCACGTAAGGACCGTAGCGGCCGCTCAGCACCTGGATCTTGCCGCCGCCTTCGGGATGCTCGCCCAATTCCTTGATGACGGTGGCGCCACGCGGGCTGCGGTTCGCGGCCTTTTCGGCCAGGAGGCTGATGGCGCGATTGGCGCCCACTTCGAAGACTTCCTCCGGTGTGCTCAGGCTCGCATATTTCCCGTCATGGAGGACATAGGGTCCATAGCGGCCATAGCCGGCCAGGATCGGCTTGCCGGTTTCGGGATGCAGGCCCACCTCGCGCGGCAGGGACAGGAGCTGCAGAGCGCGCGCGAGATCGACGGCGTCGGGGTCGTTGCCTTTGGGGATCGACCCGCGCTTCGGCTTCTCGCCGTCCACGGCCTCGCCGAGCTGGACGTAGGGGCCGAAGCGGCCGGTCCGCACGCTGACCTCGAGCCCGGTCTCGGGATCGGTGCCGAGCACCTTGCCGTCGGCGAGCGCGGCCTTGTCGCCGGTCTCGGCAAGTTGGCGCGTGAAGCGACAGTCGGGATAGTTGGAGCAGCCGACAAAGGCGCCGAACTTGCCCACCTTGAGACTGAGCTGACCTTCGCCGCAAGACGGGCATTTCCGGGGTTCGCCGTCGCCGGTGTCCGGGAAGACGTGCGGTCCGAGAAGCTCGTTGAGGGCGTCGAGCACCTGGGTGATCCTGAGATCGCCGATATCGTCCACGGCGCCGATGAAGTCGCGCCAGAAGTCGCGCAGCACGTCTTTCCACTGAAGCTCGCCGTTCGAGATGAGGTCGAGCTTCTCCTCCAGATCGGCCGTGAAGTCGTACTCGACATAGCGCTTGAAGAAGCTTTCGAGGAAAGCGGTGACGAGCCGGCCTTTGTCCTCGGGGTAGAGACGCTTCTTGTCGATGCGGACATAGTCGCGCTCGCGCAGCACGTTCAGGGTCGAGGCATAGGTGGACGGGCGGCCGATGCCGAGCTCTTCCAACTTTTTGATGAGGGTGGCTTCGCTGTAGCGCGGGGGCGGCTCGGTGAAGTGCTGCTTCGCCTCGACGGTGTGGAGGTTGAGGGCTTCGCCTTGGGTCATGGCCGGCAGTGCGCCGTCCTCGCCGACGGCATCGTCGACGCCTTCCTCGTAGATCTTCAGAAAGCCGTCGAAGCGGATGACCGAGCCGGTGGCGCGGACGCCGTATGACTTGCCGTCCTTGCCGGCCACGTCGATGTCCACGCTGGTGCGTTCGATCTCGGCGCTGGAGGCCTGGCTTGCGAGCGTCCGCTGCCAGATAAGCTTGTAGAGCTTCAGGGCATCGGGTTCGAGATAGCGGGCAATCTTTTCCGGCGCGTTGTTGAAATCGGTGGGGCGGATGGCCTCGTGGGCTTCCTGTGCGTTCTTCGCCTTGGCCTCGTATTGGCGCGGGGAGGGCGGCACGTAGCGGTCGCCGTAGCGGCCGGTGACCAATTTGCGGATGGCCGAGACGGCCTCCGGCACGATCTGCACGCCGTCCGTCCGCATATACGTAATGAGACCTTCGGCCTCGCCGCCGAGATCGATACCTTCATAGAGGCGCTGGGCGAGCTGCATGGTCTGGCGCGGCGAGAAGCCGAGCTTGCGCGAGGCTTCTTGCTGAAGCGTCGAGGTGGTGAAGGGCGCGGCCGGATGGCGGCGCTGCGACTTGCTGTCGACATTGGCGACGGCGAAGCGTCCGCCTTCGAGTGCCGTCTTCAACTGCTCGGCATGCGTCTGGTTGGGGATGTCGAACTTCTCGAGCTTCTTGCCTTCGGCGGAGACAAGTCTTGCCTGGAAGGTCTCGTTCTTGCCGGTGGCGAGATCGGCGGCGATTGACCAATATTCCTGGGCCCTGAACTTCTCGATCTCCAACTCGCGGTCGCAGACGAGACGCAGCGCGACCGACTGCACGCGGCCGGCCGATCTGGCGCCGGGAAGCTTGCGCCACAGGACCGGCGACAGCGTGAAGCCGACGAGATAGTCGAGCGCGCGGCGGGCCAGATAGGCGTTGACCAGGGGCTCGTCGATCTCGCGCGGATGGCGCATGGCCTCGAGCACCGCTTCTTTGGTCACGGCGTTGAACACGACGCGTTCAACCGTGATCTTGCCGAGCACCTTCTTGTGGTCGAGGATCTGGAGCACGTGCCAGGAGATGGCCTCGCCCTCGCGGTCCGGGTCGGTCGCGAGGATCAGCTTATCGGCGCCTTTCAGGGCTTGGGCGATTTCGTTCAGGCGCTTCGCCGACTTGGGGTCCACGTCCCAAAGCATCGCGAAGTCCTCGTCGGGCAGGACCGAGCCGTTCTTCGAGGGCAGGTCGCGGACATGCCCATACGACGCCAGGACCCGGTAATCGGGGCCCAGATATTTGTTGACGGTCTTGGCCTTCGCTGGCGATTCGACGATGACGATGTTCATTGAGACTTTCGTAGCCGCGCCAAATTGCGTCCGGCTGGGGGGCAGTGGGGCCGGAATCGACCCTGGCATGCGGCGAAAATGGTGTTTCCATTCGCCGCTGTCAAATTCAGCGAACGGATGATTGACAACTTATGGGTGTCTATAATAGTTAAGTACAACTATAAGGTGCTAATCTGAAGTGTGCTCTTGGTGCGCCAACTGCCGCCGAATGCTGCGATTTGTTGGAGGCGGCCATGAGGGGTCAATGGGCGCGATACAAGGCGGAATGGGATGGCAGGGTCGGGCGCTCAGCCTCCGGTAGGTGCAGGGTCCCTCGGTAAGGACTTGGAGCCGTCACGCCGGGAGGCCGCTGAATATATTGCATCCATGCTCGATGGTTTGCGGCTGGTGGCCCATCAGGCCCAACTGCCGTTTCTGTCCTATTTGATCAGCGTGGCGGTCGAAGAAGCGAATAACGAAAAGAAAAAGCGCGACTGAGCCGTATCATGGTTCGGTGAGAGAGACGAGCTGCTGCCCGTGGCGTTGCAGGCGTCCCGCGAGATCGAGCTCAAGCAAAACGATATGAACCTTCCGCGCCGCCAAGCCCGTGGCCCGGATCAATTCGTCGATATCGACGGGGCTCGGGCCAAGCGCCTCTATCACCCGATCCCGTTCCGTCTGGCCGATATCGGGGAGAGGAGCCGGGGTCAATGTCTCGTCGGATGAGGCAAGCTCGCTGGGTGGCGGTGTGGGGCGCCCCAGAATGGGCGCGAGCGTGTCCAAGATATCGTTCACATCGGTGACGAGCGTCGCCCCCTGCTTCAGGAGATTGTTGGTGCCGGCGGCGCGCGGGTCGAGCGGACTGCCGGGCACGGCGAAGACCTCGCGGCCCTGTTCGCCGGCAAGCCGCGCCGTGATGAGGGAGCCCGAGCGCTCCGCCGCCTCGACCACGACGACGCCCAGCGCGATGCCCGAGATCAACCTGTTGCGCCGGGGAAAATCCTTGCCGCGGGGCGAGAACCCAGGGGCGCGCTCGCTGAGCAGCAGGCCGCGTTCGCCGATCGCGGTCTGAAGGCTCTCGTTCTCGGGTGGATAGATGATGTCGATACCGCCGGCGACCACGGCGATGGTGCCATGCTCCAGAGCTGCATTATGCGCGGCGGTGTCGATGCCGCGCGCGAGCCCCGAGGCGACCACGAATCCTTCGAGGCCGAGCGCGCTGGCGATCTGGCGCGTGAATTTCTGGCCGACGGCGGAGCCGTTACGCGCCCCGACAATGGCGACGATCGGGATGGCGGCAAGTGCAAGCCTGCCTTTGACAAAGATGAGGGGCGGTGGCGCATCGACCTGGGCCAGCGCTGCGGGATAGCCATCCTCGCCGAGCGCCACGAGATGAGCGCCGATCCGATCCGCCGCTTCGAGCTCCGCTTCGGCCTCCGTTACGGAGCACAGGCGAATGTCTTGGGCGCGACCGCCGCGGCGCGACAGCGTGGGCAGCGCCTCGATCGCATTTTGCGCACCGCCGAATTGATTGACGAGCGCACGGAACGTGGCGGGTCCGACATTCTCGCTGCGGATCAAGCGCAGCCAGGCCAGGCGCTGAGCGTCATTGAGGCGCTTGCCGGCCTCAGGCTTCTTGTTTGCTCTCGCCAATGCGCGTCTCCTCGCCGTACGCGAGCCGTCGGATATTCGCGGCGTGGCGGATATAGAGAAGGACAGTGAGAAGACCGAACAATCCAGCGAGCGGCCAGTTTTCGGTGACGGCCAGCGCGCCCACGGTCGCCGCGCTGGCGATCAATGCCGCAAGAGACGAATAGCGCGTGGTGATCGCCACCAGGAGCCAGGTGACGCAGAACGCGATCGCCGCCGGCCAATAGAGCCCCAGCGCCACGCCGATATAGGTCGCCACGCCTTTGCCGCCGCGGAAGCCGAGCCAGACCGGGAAGAGGTGACCGAGAAACGCACCGAGGCCCCCGAGCATCGCGGCCATGGGGCCAAGCTGCGCGCCGAGCCAAACCGCGCCCGTGCCCTTGAGGACATCGAAGAGTAGGGTGAGGGCGGCAAGCCCCTTATTGCCGGTCCGCAAGACATTGGTGGCGCCGATATTGCCGGAGCCGATCTTGCGGACATCGCCCGCGCCTGAAAGATGGGTGAGGATCAGACCGAACGGGATGGAACCGAGCAGGTAGCCGAAAGCCAGGCTAAAGAGTCCGAACGCAAGGGCGGTTCCCCAGTCCCCAGAAGGCGGCATCGCTCACCCCTCCGTTGCGCCGCAAGCCCGGTCAACCGTAGTGATACACGGGCCGTCCGGCAACGAATGTCACGAGCGCCCGGCCTTCGAGGCGGGCCCCGTCAAACGGCGTGTTTTTGGACTTTGAGCAAAGCTGCTCGGGTTCGACGGTCCATGGCATTTCCAGATCGATGAGCACGAGATCCGCGGGCGCGCCCTTGGCCAGCCGGCCGCCGCCGAGGCCCAACAGTCTGGCGGGATTGGCGGACATGGCTTCGAGCAGCCGGTGCAGCGTGACCTCGCCGTTGTGGTAGAGCCGCAAGGCGGCGCCCAGCAGAGTCTCAAGTCCGACCGCGCCGTCATTGGCCTCCGCGAAGGGGCGGCGCTTACCTTCCGCGCCGCGCGGATCGTGGGCGGAGACGATCACGTCGATATCGCCATTTGCCACGCCCTCGACCATGGCTCGGCGGTCCTCCTCGGTGCGAAGCGGCGGCTTCATCTTGAAGAAAGTGCGGTAGGGGCCGATGTCGTTCTCGTTGAGCGTGAGATGATTGATGGAGACGCCGCAGGTGACGGGCAGGCCGTGCGCCTTGGCGGCGCGGATCACGTCGAGCGAGGCGCGGCAGGAAATTTGGCCCGCGTGATAGCGGCCGCCGGTCAGTTCCACCAAGCGGATGTCGCGCTCGAGCACGATGGTCTCGGCCGCCGAAGGAATGCCTCTCAAGCCCAGCCGCGTGGCGACCTCGCCTTCGTTCATCACGCCGTCCTGGGTGAGGGAAGCATCTTCGAGGTGATGCACCACCAGCGCGTCGTAATCCTTGGCGTAGGACAGCACGTTGCGCATGAGTTTTGCGTCGGCCACGCTGGTCTTGCCGTTGGTGAAGGCAATGGCGCCTGCCTCGCGCAGGAGACCGATCTCCGCCATCTCCTCGCCTTTCAAGTCCCGCGTCATGGCCGCCATGGGGTGGACCTGGACGAGGGCCGTGTCGCGGGCGCGGCGCAGGATGAAGTCGACCAGTGCCACGTCGTCGATCACAGGATCGGTGTTGGGCATGACCAGCATTGTGGTGACGCCGCCCGCCGCCGCGGCGCGGCTCGCCGTGGCCAGCGTCTCGCGGTGCTCATGGCCCGGTTCACCGGCGAACACCATCATGTCGATAAGGCCGGGCGCCACGGTGCGGCCGCCGCAATCCAGAGATTCGGCACCTTCGACCGAGCCGTCCATGATGTGCATGCCGAGATCGGCGATGACGCCGTTTTCGATCAACAGCCCGCCGAAGGCGTCGAGCCCGGTAGCGGGATCGATCAGCCGTGCATTGACCAGGGTGAGGGGCCGGTGTTGGCGGCGATGATCGTGTTCGTCTTGCATGGTGTTCATTGGTTCGGCAGATGGCGCGCGAGCGCTTGGAGCACGGCGATGCGCACGGCGACGCCCATCTCCACTTGCTCGCGGATAACGCTGCGCGGGTCGTCGGCCACGTTCGAGTCGATCTCCACGCCGCGGTTCATCGGACCCGGATGCATAATCAGCGCGTCCGGCTTGGCGCGGGCGAGCTTGTCGTAGTCGAGACCGTAGAAGTGGAAATATTCCCGTTGGCTCGGGATCAGGCTCGACACCATGCGCTCGCGCTGAAGGCGCAGCATCATGACGACGTCCACATCTTTCAGCCCTTCCTGCATCGAGGTGTAGACCTCGACGCCGAGCCGTTCGATGCCGGCGCCAAGCAGGGTGGAGGGCGCGATGACGCGGACGCGGGCGCCGAGTGTGTTGAGCAGGAGGATGTTCGAGCGGGCGACGCGCGAATGGAGAATGTCGCCGCAGATCGCCACGATCAGCCCTTCGATCCGGGTCTTGTGGCGGCGGATGGTCAGCGCATCGAGAAGCGCCTGGGTCGGGTGCTCGTGGCTGCCGTCGCCGGCATTGATCACCGAGCAGTCGACCTTCTGCGACAGCAGCTCGACCGCGCCGGCGGCGTGATGGCGGACCACCAGCAGATCGGGTCGCATGGCGTTCAGGGTCACGGCCGTGTCGATCAGGGTCTCGCCCTTTTTGACCGACGAGGTCGGGATCGACATGTTCATCACGTCGGCGCCAAGCCGTTTTCCCGCCAGCTCGAAGGAGCTTTGGGTCCTGGTCGAGGCCTCGAAGAACAGATTGATCAGGGTGCGGCCGCGGAGATCGTCGCGTTTCTTGTTGACCTGACGGCCAAGCTTGGCGGCGTCCTCGGAAAGGTCGAGCAGCGCCGTAATTTCGGCGCGCGAAAGGCCTTCGATTCCAAGCAAATGGCGATGAGGAAAAGAGGCTGTGGGAGCTTCTGCCGCGATGCTCATTAAAGGGCACTGTATAAGGCCGCGCGCGGCAAGCATCAAGCATGCGCGCATAATTAAGGTAAGCTCGCTGTAACGGCGCTCTGGCAGGCCGCCGGCCTCGAGGTCTTCGGGGCCTGCACTAGATTGAGAGAACGCCCGTGCAAGGGCTTGTCAGGCGGGGTGGAACTTCAATACCTTGCTGGATAATCGAATCAACAACAACGATTGGCCGGCTAGGGGAACGACACGCCGGCTGGGGGACAATCGGGAGGGCTGAACAATGATGAGCTTACCCTTTGTTCTCTTTGCCTGTGCGCTCGGGGCCGCCTGGCTGCGGCAACGGGGTGTGGCCATGGGCTTTTGGCTCGTGGGTCTCGTGACGATGCTCGTGCTGTTCCGTGTCCACGTTACCGAAGTCTTGAGCATCCAACTCTGACTGGGAGAGGGGCATGTCCGCCGACCTGTCGAGGCTGCTGAACGCCATTGGGCTTCTCGCCATCGGTACGGTGCTGGCGCTTGCCTTCGTCGATCAGATCTGGTTCCGCGAGCTGCCGTGTCCGCTTTGCATCCTGCAACGGGCGGGCTTCTTCGCCGCCGGCTTCGGCATTGCGCTGAACCTCATCTTCGGTCCGAAGCCGAGCCATTACGGTGTCGCCATTGTCGGCGCGATGGCGGGCGGCGCCATCTCGATGCGGCAAATCCTGCTGCACATCGTTCCCGGCTCCGGCTCTTACGGCGACCCGGTGTTCGGGCTTCACCTCTACACCTGGGCTTTCATCGCCGCGGCCCTGATCGTCGTGGGCTGCGCCATCATGCTTTTGGATGACCGGCAGTTCTCGCGGGCCGAGCCCATGTCGGTCCGGCTGAAGGCGCTGCCGTTGTCGGTGCTTCTGCTGTTTCTGGTGCTGGCCATCGCCAATGTGTTTTCGACCATCGCGCTGTGCGGCGGGGGGCTCTGCCCCGAGAGTCCCAAAGACTACATGCTGTTCCACATCGCGCCGACCTAGCGGGATTGCGCGGCGAGGTTCCTGAGCCGGTCGAGTGCGCCCTGCAGGATATAGGCGGCGGCCATGCGGTCGATCACCTCGGCGCGCCGCTTGCGGGAGGCATCCGCCTCGATCAAGTGCCGCTCCACGGCGGCGGTCGACAGGCGCTCGTCCCAGAAGGCCATGGGCAAGTCGACATGGCCGGCAAGGTTCCGGGCGAAGGCGCGTGTCGATTGCGCCCGCGGTCCTTCACTCCCGTCGAGATTGAACGGCATGCCGATCACCAGGCCGCCGACGCCTTCCTTGGCCGCGATCGCGGCAATCTGCTTGGCATCGGCGGTGAACTTGGTGCGCCTGATGGTCTCGTAGGGCGTGGCGATGGACCGGGTCACATCGGACAGCGCCAGGCCAACGGTCTTGGTCCCGACGTCGAGACCCAGCAGACGCATGCCGGACTGTAGCCTCGCGGGCAGGTCTTCGATAGGAAGGGGCGGTGTTGCTGTCACAAGGTCAATCTAAAGGGTGAGGCGATGAAGATTACGTGGTTCGGCCATTCCTGCTTTCGCGTCGAGACCGGCGCCAGCCGCATCCTGATCGATCCTTTCCTGACCCACAATGCCACCTTCGAGAAGGCGGGGATTCCGCGGGCGAAGGCGATCGAAGGCGCGACGCACGTGGCCCTGACCCACGGTCACGAAGACCATACCGGTGACACCGTGGCCATAGCCAAGGAGACGGGCGCCACGGTCATCGCCGTGCATGAGCTTGCCGCCTATCTCGCAGGTCTTGGGGTCGAGAACACCGACCCGGGCAATACGGGCGGGATGGTCCCCCATGACGATTTCGACCTGACCTTCGTTCCGGCCTGGCATTCGGCCTCGCATATGGTGGATGGGAAGCCCGTCTATCTCGGCAATCCTTGTGGGATCGTGATCGCCGCGCGCGGCGGCAAGACCCTCTATCATCTGGGGGATACGGATATCTTCTCCGACATGGCGCTGATCAACGAGTTGCATCGGCCGCAGATCGGCATCGTGCCCATCGGCGACCGCTACACCATGGGCGCCAAGACTGCCGCGCTCGCCTGCAAGCGCTTCTTCGAGTTTGAGACGGTGGTGCCGTGCCACTACGGCACCTTCCCGGTCATAGACCGGACCGCGGACAAGTTTGTCGCTGAAATGGCCGGAAACCGGGTCTTGGTGCCGGAGGTCGGCGTGCCCTTCGAGGCCTGAGCGCGGCTCAACGGCGTGGCGACACGCCAAGTTGCCGGTTTTTCGGCCCGGTGCTAGGAACGCCGCAACGTAAACCCCTCGAGAACCCTGCCAGAAGCCATGTCCGTCGATCGCGCCACTGTCCGCCGTATTGCCCGCCTTGCCCGCATCGCCATCACCGATGAGGAGGCTGCGCGGCTCGAGACCGAGTTGTCCGGCATCCTCGACTGGGTGGCCCAGCTCGATGAGCTCGACACATCGAATGTCGAGCCCATGACGCGGGTGGAAGCCATGACCATGAAGAAGCGCGACGACGAGATCACCGACGGGTTCTGCGCCGACGACATCGTCAAGAACGCGCCCCAGGTGGACGATCACTATTTCGTCGTGCCGAAGATCGTCGAGTAGCGCCGTGACCAGACTGACAGACCTCACCATCGCAGATGCGCGCGACGGCTTGCGCGACAAGACCTTCTCGTCGCGGGAGCTGACGCAAGCGCATCTAGAGGCGATCGAGACGGCGAACGCCGCGCTTAACGTCTATGTGCTGCCGACACCGGAGCGGGCGCTTGAGATGGCAGCGGCCAGCGATGCGCGCTTAAGCAAAGGCGAGGCGGGCGCGCTCGAAGGCATCCCGCTCGGCATCAAGGATCTGTTCTGCACGAAGGGCGTTCGCACTACGGCCTGCTCGCACATCCTCGACGGCTTCATCCCACCGTATGAGTCGACGGTGACCGCCAATCTCTGGGCGGAAGGCGCGGTGATGCTCGGCAAGCTCAACAATGACGAATTCGCCATGGGCTCGTCCAACGAGACGAGCTTTTACGGCCCGGCGGTCAATCCGTGGCGCCGCGAAGGCTCTGACGCCAAGCTGGTGCCTGGGGGGTCGTCGGGCGGTTCATCGGCTGCGGTGGCGGCGCATCTGTGCATGGGGGCCACGGCCACCGATACGGGCGGCTCGATCCGCCAGCCCGCCGCCTTCACGGGCACGGTCGGCCTCAAGCCTACCTACGGCCGCTGCTCGCGCTGGGGCATCGTCGCCTTTGCCTCCTCGCTCGACCAGGCGGGGCCGATCGCGCGGACCGTGCGCGATGCCGCCATTTTGCTGAAGGCCATGTCGAGCCACGATCCGAAAGACACCACCAGCGCCGATCTGCCGGTGCCCGACTTCGAGGCGGCGGTGGGCCAGGGCGTGAAGGGGCTGACCATCGGCATCCCGAAGGAATATCGCGTCGAGGGCATGGCGCCGGAGATCGAGGCGCTGTGGCAGCAGGGCATTGCCTGGCTGAAGGACGCCGGCGCGAAGATCAAAGAGGTGAGCCTGCCGCACACCAAATATGCGCTGCCGTCTTATTATATAGTCGCGCCGGCGGAAGCCTCGTCCAACCTCGCCCGCTATGACGGCGTGCGCTACGGCTTGCGCGAGCCCGGCTCCGACGTGATCTCCATGTATGAGAACACGCGGGAGGCGGGGTTCGGCGCCGAGGTCAAACGGCGCGTTCTGATCGGCACCTATGTGCTGTCGGCCGGCTATTACGACGCTTATTATCTCAAGGCGCAGAAGGTGCGGACCCTGATCAAGCGCGACTTCGATCAGGCCTTCGAAGGGGTCGATGCGATTCTGACGCCGACCACGCCGGGGCCGGCCTTTGCCATCGGCGAGAAAGCGGGAGACCCGCTGGAAATGTATTTGAACGACATCTTCACCGTGACGGTGAACATGGCCGGGCTGCCCGGCATGTCGGTGCCGGCGGGGCTGTCGTCGGAAGGCACGCCGCTTGGGCTTCAGCTCATCGGCCGGGCCTTCGATGAGGAGACGCTGTTCCGCGCAGGCCAAGTTATCGAGGCGGCGGCCGGTGTTTCGGCCAAGCCCGCCGACTGGTGGAGCAAGGGGGTATAATGGCGACACGGGAAGCCCAGAAGTGCGAGAGCATGGCAGAGGTGCGCGTCGAGATTGACCGCATCGATCAGGCGATGGTGGACCTCATCTGCGAGCGTTTCGCCTATGTGGACCGGGCCTGGCAGCTCAAGAACTCGCCGGCGGATGCCCGCGTGCCGTGGCGCATCCAGCAGGTGATCGACAAGGTGAAGGCGCGGGCGGCCGAAAACGACCTGCCGCCCGAGCTGGTCGAGGCGCTGTGGCGTCAAATGATCGGCTGGTTCATCCAGTATGAGGAAGAGCGGCTCCGTAAGTCGGGGCCGAAGGAGTAGCGGCGCCCATGGACGCCAAGACGGACAAATCGAACCTGATCGAAGGCGACACCGGCTCCTGGGAGGTGGTGATCGGCCTGGAGGTCCATGCCCAGGTCAGCTCACAAGCCAAGCTGTTCTCCGGCGCCTCCACGGCGTTCGGCGGGGATCCCAACTCCCATGTGAGCCTGGTCGACGCGGCCATGCCCGGCATGCTGCCGGTGATCAACGAGGGCTGCGTGGCGAAGGCGGTCCGCACCGGGCTCGGCCTCAAGGCGCAGATCAATCTCTATTCCGTGTTCGACCGGAAGAACTATTTTTATCCCGACCTGCCCCAGGGCTATCAGATCTCCCAGTACAAGAACCCGATCGTGGGCGAGGGAGAGGTCATCGTCGATCTGCTCTCCGGCGAGCGCGTCATCGTCGGCATCGAGCGGCTGCATCTGGAACAGGACGCGGGCAAGAGCCTGCACGACCAGCACCCGCAATACTCCTATGTGGACCTCAACCGCTCCGGCGTGGCGCTGATGGAGATCGTGTCGAAGCCGGACCTGCGCTCATCAGAGCAGGCCAAGGCGTATGTCTCGAAGCTCCGCACCATCCTGCGCTATCTCGGCACCTGCGACGGCAATATGGAGGAGGGCAGTCTGCGCGCCGACGTGAATGTGTCGGTGCGGCGTCCGGGCGAAGACCTCGGCACGCGCTGCGAGATCAAGAACGTCAACTCGATCCGCTTCATCGGCCAGGCCATCGAATACGAGGCGCGCCGGCAGATCGAGATCGTCGAGGACGGCGGCGAGATCATCCAAGAGACCCGGCTGTTCGACGCCAAGCTCGGCGAGACGCGGTCCATGCGCTCCAAGGAAGAAGCGCATGACTATCGCTATTTCCCGGATCCGGACTTACTGCCGCTCGAGCTGTCCCAAGACTTTGTCGATGAGATCGCCGCGAGCCTGCCCGAGTTGCCGGACGAGAAGCGCGCACGCTTCATCGCCGATTATGGCCTCACGCCCTATGACGCCGACGTGCTGGTCGCCGAGCGCGAGAGCGTGGACTATTTCGAGGCGGTGGCTGCGGGGCGCGACGCCAAGCAGGCGGCGAACTGGGTGATCAACGAGTTGTTCGGCCGTCTCAACAAAGAAGGCCAGACCATCCTCGACAGCCCGATCTCGGCGGCGCAGCTTGGCGGCATTCTCGATCTCATCAAAGAAGGCACCATCTCGGGCAAGATCGCCAAGGATGTGTTCGACATTGTGTGGACCGAAGGCGGCGAGCCTGCCGCGATCGTCGAGGCGCGGGGACTGAAGCAGGTCACCGATATGGGCGCCATCGAGACCGCGGTCGACGAGGTCATCGCCGCGAACCCGGACAAGGTCGAGCAGGCGAAAGAGAAGCCGGCAATGATCGGCTGGTTCGTCGGGCAGGTGATGAAGGCGACCCAAGGCAAGGCCAGCCCGCAGGCCGTCAACGACCTGCTCAAGTCCAAGCTCGGTATCGAATAGGGTCTTCGACAGGAAAGACCACCACGGGCGTCATTCCGGCGTAAGCCGGAATCCAGCGCCACGCGGTCTGGACGATATTTCTGGATACCGGCTTTCGCCGGTATGACGGAGTCTGAGGCAAGAATGACCAAAGCCATTCGCGTTCACGAGTACGGCGACCCCGAAGTTCTCAAATGGGAAGAGGTCGAGGTCGGCGATCCCGGCCCCGGCCAGGTCCGCATCAAGCAGACGGCCATCGGCCTCAACTTTATCGACGTCTATGGCCGGACCGGGCTCTACCCGCAGGACGAGTTGCCCTTCATCCCGGGCATGGAAGGGGCGGGCGTGGTCACGGGCGTCGGCGAGGGCGTGCGCGATCTGAAAGTCGGGCGCCGCGTGGCCTATGCCGGCCCGATTGGCGCCTATGCAGAAGAGCGACTGATCGCGGCCGACCGCGTGGTGCGGATCCCGCAAGGCGTGGACGACGAGACGGCGGCGGCCATCATGCTCAAGGGCATGACCGCGCAATATCTCCTGCGACGCACCTACAAAGTTGGCCCGGACACGACGCTGCTGTTCCATGCGGCCGCCGGCGGGGTGGGCATGATCGCCTGCCAATGGGCGGCGGCGCTCGGCGCCACCGTGATCGGCACTGTGGGCTCGGCGGGCAAGGCGCTGATCGCGCGCAGCCATGGCTGCACCCATGTCATCAATTACCGGGAGGAGGACGTGGTCGCCAAGGTGAGGGACTACACCAAGGGCGAGGGCGTCGACGTGGTCTACGATTCCATCGGCAAGGACACGTTCCCGGCGTCGCTCGATTGCTTGAAGCGGCGCGGCATGTGGGTGAGTTTCGGCCAGGCGTCGGGGCCGGTGCCGGAGTTCCGCATCAATCTCCTGGCGCAGAAGGGCTCGCTGTTCGCAACGCGCCCCGCGCTCGGCGACTACATCGCCACGCGAAAAGAGCTCGTCGCCACCGCCAATGATTTGTTCGGCGTGGTCGCCAAGGGCAAGGTCAGAATCGCGGTCAACCAGACCTATCCGCTTCAAGACGCCGAGCGCGCGCATCGCGAGCTCGAAGGCCGGCGGACCACGGGATCGACGCTGCTCATCCCGTAGACCGCGCAATCTTTTTCTGTGACCAAGTTTTGGCGTGGTTATCGGCGTGTGAGCGCGAATGGTCAAAGAAGTCTTGCAAAATGCCGATCTTAATCTTTGGGCCGCGCAGACGCGTGCAATGTAAACCAAAGTTACCGCGCATTTTACATTTGGTGATCTTACATTAATCACGCCGATTCAGAGGTTGTTGAAAGTGCTGGCCGATGATCTCCCGTATTGAACTGAACAACACTCGATGAACCTTGCGGGGGAAATGCAAGGGTCCAAGGCGAGTGACAAGGGGGACGTAAAATGGCTCGACTGGATATCTCGACGGGGCTGAGTGGCTACATGGAGCTCGCGGCGCAAACAGGTGCGCCCGACGCTCTCTTCGAGTTGGGGATGCTGTACGCGACTGGCCGCGACGTGGATGCGGATCTCGTGTCGGCGCATAAATGGTTCAATCTCGCCGTCGCGCGGGGCAACCAATCGGCTCTGACCTATCGTGTCGAGCTTGCCCGGGAGATGACGGCGGATCAGGTCGCCGAGGCCCAGAAGGCCGCGCGCGAGTGGCTTCAGACCCACTAGGGTCTCGGATCCAGGGTCTGAGACCCACCAGGGTTTCAAACTTCAATTTTGCCACGGGGGAGGGGTGCTGGACTGTGTCCAGCGCTCCAACTTACTCGCTTCCGCTGCAATCGCGGAACAGTGAGAGCATGCAGTCATAGCTTCTGCGCGCGAGGCTCTTGCGCGTGGGTTGCGCCGGGGTTGGCGGAGGCGCGGCCGCTTGCCTGGCGGGCGGCACTGGTGCGGCTTGGGGCGCGGTTTCGCTGCCGCCGATGCCGATCGCCGAGCCGGCATTGCGCAAGCCTTTGCGCGAGGCGTCGACCGCGCGGCCGCCCAGTTCGAACAAGGATTTCGGTTCGGCGCCTTTCGGCTCCTCGAAGGTCTGCTGGTTGCGTTCGACCTTGCTTTTGAGCTCGCGCACCCGCGGGTCGGAGGTGACCCCCTCGGGCAGGCTCGGCCCATCATAAGTGTAGACCTTCACAAGGCCCACACAGGCCGCGGTCGCCTTCTGCGCCGAGCAGGAGGCGTGGTTGCCTTCCTTGGCGGTGCGGATCACGCAGTAGAGCTTCAGCGCATCGTTTGCTTTGGCGCCGGTGCCGGTCACCCGGCAGCGATAGGTCTCGTCGGGGCCCTTGCAGGTGACGCAATAGTCGGCGGCTTGGGCAGCGGACACAAACAGGCCGAGCGCGGCAGCGCCTAGCGCCGCGGACCAAAGCATTCCCGAATGGATGCGCCGACCCATAGCGTTCGCCATCCCTTGGCTGGTTCCCCCGAGCCTACCACATTGAAGGGTGGGACAATACCGGCCCCAAGGGGCGGAATTGGGTCAGGCGTGTTGACCGTCTACGAGCGGATCAGTAAGCCTTTGCGTCGAGTGGAGACGTGGCCGAGAGGCTGAAGGCGGCGGTTTGCTAAACCGTTATACGGTCAAAAGCCGTATCGGGGGTTCGAATCCCCCCGTCTCCGCCAGTACACCTTGATTTAATTGGCTTATTCAGTTGGCCAAGTTCGGCTGCGCGTGGGAGCTCGATGCGGCCGAGCACGTCGTGCTGCGCGCTTGCGAGCCAGACCCCGTCCCGCCGAGTTCGGGCGACCGCGGTGATGAAGATGAGTCGCGGGTGGTCGGTCATGAGGTCGTGGACGCGTTTCCCGTCGGACGCCTGATCGGCCGAGCCTATGGGAAATTCGAGAAATTCAACGTTTACAAATCGGCGGAGGGCACTCAGAAGACAGGGGGTACCGCGTGCTCTTCGTGGCCCAATCGCTCATAATTGCGACCCGAAGTTAGTGTGGAATGAGATCGTATGTGTGGGATTGCAGGATCAGTCGACCTCGCGGGTCAGAGGCAGCCGGATAAGGCGCTGCTGCGGCGGATGGCGGCGGCTCTGGTCCATCGGGGCCCGGATGATTCAGGCTTCCTGCATGCGCCGGGGGTCGGGTTTGCGCATCGCCGCTTGAGCATTGTGGGGCTCGAGGACGGTCAGCAACCGATCTTCAACGAAGACCGCAGTGTCGCGATGATCTGCAACGGCGAACTGTTCGATTTTCCCGAGCGGCGTGCGGCACTCGAGGCCAAGGGCCACGTGTTTCGCACCCATAGCGACTGCGAAATCATCGTCCATCTCTACGAGGAATATGGCGAGGACCTGTTTCCTCACCTCAAAGGTCAGTTCGCCTTCGCGCTCGTGGACTTCGCCCGCCGCAAGGTTTTCCTCGCGCGGGACCGCGTCGGCATCTGTCCCTTGTTCTGGTCGCGCCAGGGCGACGTCGTCTATTTCGCATCCGAGATCAAGGCCCTCATCGCCTCCGGCGCCGTTCGGCCGGAGGCCGATCCACGGGGGCTCGATCATCTCTTTACATTCTTCACGCTCGGGTCCCGCCGCACGACCTTCAAGGGTGTGCAAGCCATCGCGCCCGGCCACTACATCAAGATCGACTTGCCGGATGGCGGCGCGACCGTTTCTCCGGTCGAACGCAAATATTGGGATTTCGATTTTCCGGATTGGGGCGACGAGGTTGATGGGGACGAGACCCAACTCGTCGACGGCTTCGAGCAGGCCTTTGCGCGCGCGACAGAGATCAGGCTTCGTGCCGATGTGCCCGTTGTCGGATATCTGAGCGGTGGCGTGGACTCAGCCTATGTGCTGGCGACGGCGGCGCGGGTTGCCGGGCGTCCCCTGCCGAGCTTCACGCTGCGCATCCCAGGCAAAGATCTCGATGAAACCGACAGCGCCATGGAAGCGGCCCGGGCGATCGGCGGCCAGCCCACAGTGGTGGAGGCCGGAGCGGACTGCATCAGGGACTCCTATGTTGGGCTCACGCGCGCGGCGGAGTGCCCCGTTCTGGACACGTCGTGTGCCGCCTTGCTTGCGCTTTCGCGTGAGGTCCGGTCGCAAGGCTTCAAGACCGTGCTCACAGGCGAAGGGGCGGATGAGGCGTTCGCGGGCTATCTCTGGTTCAAGATCCGGGAGCTTGGGCGCAAGCTCGACGTGGGCGACGCGTTCCGGCCGAGCACAGTTCTGAGCCGTCTTGCCCGCAAATGGCAGGCGCCCGAGCTAGGCTTCGGCGAGCTCAAGCGCATTGACGGCCTCATCGGCGGGCCGCATGCCCAATCGCTCATTTACAATCTCGTGGCGATGTCGCGAGAGCGCTATTTCAGCGCCGGATTCCGGGAGCAGCTCGATGGCCATGTCGCCTACGAGGATCTGGATCTCGACTTAGACCGCATGGCGCGATGGCATCCGCTGAACCGCTCGCTCTACCTTGGCTACAAGGTTCATCTGGCCGGCCATCTGCTCGCTTCAAAAGGCGATCGTATCGCCATGGCCAACAGCGTCGAGGCGCGTTACCCATTTCTCGACGAGGATGTGATCGCGTATGTTTCGCGTCTCCATCCGCGCTGGAAGCTGAAGCGCAGCATGCACGACAAATATCTGCTGCGGCAGGCGGCGGAGCGCGTGCTGCCTCATGACATTGCGCAACGGCGAAAGCATATGTTCCAAGCGCCGTTGGCCGACAGCTTTCTCGTCGACGCGCCGGCTTTCGTGCGCGAACTCATCAGCGAGGAGAGCCTTAAGCGGACGGGCTATTTCGACGTCGCAGCGGTGCGGCGCGATTGCGATCTGGTGGCCGCCAAGGGCAGCGACGGCGCGGATCTTGGCAAATTCGAGAGCTTGGGGCTGGGCGGTGTGGTCGCAACGCAGCTCTGGCACCACCTCTATTTGGGCGGTGGCTTGTGCAGCCTGCCCGCCAGTGACGACGCCTCCGCGCAGAAGCAGGCCGCGCCCTCGAGCCAAGCGGTCGCATAGGCGCGATTTCCCGCCCTCAAGCCAAGCCTTCCCAATCGCGGGCCCGCACGATGTCGCGCTCGGCATCGCTCGCATAGCGCTCATCCCAGTCCTTCAGGAGGCCGCGCATGATGTGCCGCCAGAGCGGTGGGGTGAGGGCGATGAAGGCCATGGTCTGATAGCCGTAGGGAAGCATGGGCGCGTCCGGCAACGCATCGAGCCGCCAGAACGGTTTGGTGGCGAACATGTGGTGGTCGGAGTGACGCGGCAAATTGTAATGCAGGACATTCGAGACCCGGCGATACGAGTCCCAGCTATGGCGCGGCCGGATTGGCGAGCTCTCTTCGCGTACCAGGCCGAAATGCTGCACGTAGTTGACCAGCTCGTGGAGCAGGCGCCCGAGGAGGCCTGCGAGGAAGACCACCAAGACGGCGAACGGTCCGCCGATCAGCGCCACGACGGCCAGGATCAAGACCGGCGCGCCATGCGCCAGGATCAAGCGGTTGTGCAAGGACCAAACGGGCAGGCCGCGCCGCCGCAGGCGCGCCGCCTCCACGCGCGCGGCTTGGGCAAATTGCTGGCTCAACGTCCGTACAATGAAAGTGCGCAACCGCTCGCCCCGCCGCCCGGTCGAGGCGTCATCATATGTGCCGACCTGCCGGTGATGGACGTGGACGTGGTAGATGACGAAGGATGCGTTGCCGGTAAAGCCCAGCAGCATATGGGCGACCCACTGTGCCGGCTTGCTTTGCCGATGCGTGAGCTCGTGGCCGACCGTGGCGCCGACAAGCGCATACAGATAGCCGACAACCCATATGGCCCCGATCAGCTGGAGCGGCTGCTCCCTGAAACCTGGGTGGCCGGCGGCGTACACCGCCAGCAGAACCGTCAAGAGACAGATCAGGGGCAGCGAAAGATACAGATTGAGATTGAAGAAGGTGCGGGCGCCGTCGCTCAGGGAGTCCCAGTCATCGCCGGCCAATTCATCGGCGAACGACCCGAACAGCATGATCAGGATGATGACCGCAAACGGCGCCCACCCGCCCAGGATGAGCGACGCCGTACCGAGCACTAAGAGAATATTGGCCGAGGCGTATTGCCAAGCCGTGGACACGCCCTGTCGCCAAGTCCGGCCGATCTTCGCCTCGTCTACCGACGGAAACACGAAACCTCGCTCGATCCCTGATTGAGCTTGCCAGTGCTGACGGACACTATGATACACATCTATCGCGCAGGGCAAAGCCAGAGTTTGACTTGGGGATATTCGACTTGGGGATCGTTGCAAACCGCAACCGGGGGGCGAAGAGCGAATGCCAAACGTTCTCATTACGGGCACTTCGACGGGAATCGGCCGGGTCACGGCCGAGGCCCTGGCGGCCAAAGGCTGGCGCGTGTTCGCCACGATGCGCAATCTGGAGAAAAAGGGACCGCTCGAACGCGCGTTGAATGCGGCGGGGGTCGACCAGCAGGTCACGATCGAGCCGCTCGATGTCAACGATCCGGCCTCGATCGAGCGCGCGACCGCCGCCATCCTTGCGCAGACCGGGAACACGCTCGATGCCGTTGTGCACAACGCCGGTGTGGCCATCGCAGGCGCGCATGAGGATCTGCCCGACGCTCAAATTAGGCGGGTAATGGAGACGAACTTCTTCGGCGTGCTGGCATTGACGCGGGCGCTGCTGCCGACGTTCCGCGCCCAAGGGCACGGCCGCATCGTTCTGGTGTCGAGCCAGTCGGCGTTTGCCGGCCAACCGGCAAATTCGATCTACTGCGCCTCGAAATGGGCCCTGGAGGGATGGGCCGAGTCGATAGCCTATGAGCTCGACGGCTTCGGCATCGACGTCATTCTCATCGAGCCCGGCCCTTACCGGACGGAGATTTGGACCAGCACCGAGCGCGTGCTGCCTGCCGGCGGCGCCTACACGCCCTGGCTGCGCAGAGTGTTCCGCGGCGCCGACCAGCACGCGGCCAAGAACGCGCGCGATCCAAGAGAGGTTGCCGATGTCATCGCCGGGGCCCTCGATGCGTCCCATCCGCGGTTTCGCTATCCCGTCGGGTTCTTTGCCCGGCTGGACCACTTCCTCCGCGGGAAGCTGCCGAGCCGCCTCATTCGCAGAGGAACGACGCGATATCTGGGGATCCCGCGGACGCGCTGATTAGGCGGGCCGGGGCTGCTTCTGCTGCTTGTGCTGCTTCTGGGGCTTCTGCCGTTTCGGCTGCTTCTGCTGCGTCTGCCGCTTCCACCGGTCCGGCCAATAGCGCTCCATGGTGGACATCACGGCGGGGAGGAACAGCAACGTTCCCAGCACGGCGGAGAAGAGCACGATCACAACGATCGTTCCGTAAAGCTGCACCGTGGGCAAAGAACTCAACATCGTCGTGCCGATGCCACTGGCGATCAGCACGGTGCTCATGATCACCACGGGGCCGACCGTCATGGTGGTTCTTTGGAGAGCGGTGTTCACATCCGCCGCGTCCGTTCGCTCCAGGCGATAGCGGGTCAAGAAGTGGATCGTGCTGTCGACGGCGATGCCGAAACCGACGGAGAATGCGACGAGGCTGGTGAACTCCAGCCCGCCCTCGACGAGCTGAAGATAGGCGCCGCCCATGGCAATCGGAAACAGGTTGGGAAGAACGCTGGCAAGGCCGGCCCGTACCGATCGCATGCCGACGCCGATGAGGATGAGGATGGTGCCGATGGCGAGGATCAAGCTCCTGTTGAGCTGCCGGATCATCTCATGGCTGGCCCGCGATGAAACGGGAACGATTCCGGTCACCGCAATTTCCAGCCCCGGGTTTGCGGCCTCTATGCGCTTCATGCGGCGTTTCACGCGATCGAGAACGGGCTCGAGCTCGTCGGATGTCAGGTCATGAAACTGCGCCGAGACGCGGATGGACTTCTCTTTGAGCGAGACGAAATTCTTGGCGAAGGACTCGGCCGTTTTTGACTCCAGAAATCCAAGAAGCCGATCTTCACCCTCCACGCCGCCGCCCAACCACTCCTCGACCGTATGCAGCGAGGTCACGGCACCGAATGCGGGTTCGCTCGCCAAGGCCTTGTGCACCTCGCGAATGATTTCCAAGGTCTTGAACGATTTCAGCGCGTGCTTCTCCGGAAAATCGAGCATCACTTCGAGCGTGTTGGCCCCGGCGAGTTTTTTGTCGAGGTCCTGGATGGCTTTCAGGGCCTCGCTGTGCGGCGGCAGATTGCTCATGTAGCTGTATTGCGGCTGGTTCAACAAATGGAGCCAGAACCCCGCCACAACGAGCAACGCCCCGGCGAGAGCAATCGCGCGCGGGGCGGCGGCCACCGCGGTCGCGGCCTTGCGGCAGGTCACGTCGATCCCTTGGCGGACGACGTCCGTCTCCTGCTTGCCTTGGTTCTCCTTGGCGAAGCCGCGCAGCAGAACCGCGGAGAGCGCAGGAACCAGCAAGAGCGTGACGAACAGGGCGCCGGTAGCGCCGGCTGCCGTGGTGATGCCAAAGTGAGCGATGAACGAATGAGGCATCCAAATAAGAGAGGCCATGGCCAAGGCCGTGGTGAGGGATGTCAGCACGCAAGCCGGCCCGACCTCTCTCACGGCCTTTTCGATGGCGGGTTCGAGAGCGTCGCCCGAACGTATCGCGTCGCGGATTGCGGACAGCAAATGCAGGCAGTCCGAAAGCACGATGACGAGAATGATCGTCGGCGCGATGCCCGTCAGAAGATTGATGTCCTGGCCGAATAGCCACATGCCGCCGCGAAGCCACATCACAGCCACAACGGCGGGAATCGCCGCCACGACGATGAGTGACACGCGGCGGAGGAAGACCCAGCACAGGAACAGGCCCAGACCGACCGCGACGAGCCCGAAAGTACGCTGATCCCGGGCGAGGCCTGAGACGATCTCGTCCCGTATTACCGCGACGCCGGTCAAGCGCGCCGTCAGGCCGGTATCGGCCAAGGTCTCGTCGACCGTCTTTCCGACCGCGCTCACGAGTGCGCGCTCGCCATCCTGTCCCTCGTCGCGCAGCGACAGGGCGAAGAGCGCGATGGTCCAATCATTGCTCAGGAGCTTGCCGGCGATCAGGGGATGGTGGGTCACCTGGCTGCGAAGCTCTGGCGAGTTTTCTATTTTTGAAAGGTCTTCGGGGAACAGGGGCTCAGGCTCGCCTCCCTCGGGCGCCGTGACGGCCGAGAACATCGAGAGCACGCTCTTGACGCCGTCGACGGCCTTGAGCTTGTCATCAAGCGTCCGCAGTACCTCCAAATCTTTTAGGCTAAAGGACTTGTCGGCTTCGACGACGACCTGCAGATCCGGCTGACTGTCCGGAAAACGTTTGTTCAGCACATCAAGCTGGACGAAGGCGGGGTCGTCCGAACGAAAGATCTCGCGGATGTCACTTGAATATTGGAGCTGGCTTGCGCCGTAGACCATTAATGGCGTTACGAGGGCAACAAGGATTAGGCATATCCACGGGTGGCGCAGAGAAACCAGCCCAATCTTTTCCAGTCCAAAACCAGCCGTCATCGACGCCTTCCCTCGAAAATTGCGGCGCTCTCAGCCCCTGCTTGAAGCGCAAGAAATTGGGTATGGCTGGGACCTGTATCCTTTATTGGCGGGCTTGAACAGGTGCGCCGCGCGTCTGTCTACAAGGGCCAAATTGCGCCCCGGCACCGGTCAATCCTCGGACGTCAGACGCCCGGGACGCCACCTGGGTCAGCCTGCACGCGCTGCCTGAAGCCGCTGCGGAGAAGGGCATGGGGGTACTGGGGGTAGGGGAGAGCGGCCTACGGGGGCCCGGTCATCTCGCGGGTGAAGTCCGCCCAGACCTGGCGGGCCTCGGAGGTCAAGGTCCCGAGCTTCTCGCCGACCACGTCCCAATTGACCATGGTCTTTTGCTCCTCGCCGGCCGTTCCCCGATCCAGGAAGAAGACGGCGACGATCGTGAGCACTATGCCGACCAAGACACCGAGAAGAAAACGCATGGAACCCCACCAAAACCTCGTCAATCATAGGGCGCTCGGGCCTTGAGAGGAAGCGGGTTTGCGTTGCCCGGCGACGACCTTCGCCAGGTTGTTGCCGCCCGGGCCCTCACCCTGGGGGCGAGATCCGGCGCGGGTTCGGGCCGGTTCGGGCGCTGTGTCGCAGGCGTCCCCGCGCCGGAGTTTGATCTTCGTCAAGGTTGACCGCCCTGACCTGGCGCAAGTCTCGGCTAGAGAGGGGACAGGCCATGGCGGCATTGCTCGAGCGTGACGAGTGGAAGGCTTTTTCTGACTTTTTGGCGCTCGGCGGTGCTGCTCTTTGCGTCATCATAGGCCTCATCCTGGCGCTCGCCGGTGAGGACAGGGTCATTGCCTTTCACGGCTGCGTGCTGTTTGGAGCGGCGGCGCTGGCCTTCCTCTTTGTCCTCACCCAGATCATCGAGAAGAAGGAAACGCACGACGCGACGAGCTACGCCGACGGCGTCGTGCGCGCCGGCGTCATCGCCACGGTGTTTTGGGGCGTGGCGGGCTTCATTATCGGCGATGTCATCGCTTGGCAGTTGGCCTATCCGGTCTTCAATTTCGATCTGCCTTGGACCAATTTCGGCCGGCTCCGCCCCGTCCATACCTCAGCCGTGATCTTCGCCTTCGGCGGCAACGCGCTGATGGCGACCTCCTTCTATGTTGTGCAGCGGACCTGCCGCGCGCGGCTCGCGGGCAAGTGGTCGCCGTGGTTTGTGTTTTGGGGCTACCAGCTCTTCCTCGTGCTGGCCGCGACGGGCTACATCCTGGGCGTTACGCAATCCAAGGAGTATGCCGAACCGGAATGGTACGTCGATCTATGGCTGACGGCCGTCTGGGTCGCCTACTTCCTTGTCTTCATTGCCACCATCGCCAAGCGGCGCGAACCGCATATCTACGTCGCCAACTGGTTCTATCTCGCCTTCATCGTGACCGTCGCCATGTTGCACATCGTCAACAATCTGGCGGTGCCGGTCTCACTGGTCGGCTCGAAAAGCTACATCATCTATTCGGGCGTCCAAGACGCCATGACCCAGTGGTGGTACGGCCACAACGCGGTGGGCTTCTTCCTCACCGCGGGCTTCCTCGGCATGATGTATTACTTCGTGCCGAAGCGCGCCGAGCGGCCGATCTATTCCTATCGGCTCTCGGTGGTGCATTTCTGGTCGCTGATCTTCATCTACATCTGGGCCGGCCCGCACCATCTGCATTACTCGGCGCTGCCCGACTGGGCCCAGACGCTCGGCATGACGTTCTCGATCATTCTGTGGATGCCGTCTTGGGGCGGCATGATCAATGGTCTGATGACGCTGTCGGGTGCGTGGGACAAGCTTAGGACCGATCCGGTCATCCGCATGCTGATCGTCGCCGTCGCGTTCTACGGCATGTCGACGTTCGAAGGGCCACTGATGAGCATCAAGTCGGTCAATGCCTTGTCGCATTACACCGACTGGACGATCGGCCATGTGCACTCCGGTGCGCTCGGTTGGGTCGCCTATATCACTTTCGGCGCGCTCTATTGCATGGTGCCGTGGCTGTGGCATCGCAAGGCGCTCTATTCGCAGAAGCTGGTCGAGTGGCACTTTTGGGTCTCGACGCTCGGCATCGTGCTCTACATCACGTCCATGTGGGTGTCGGGGATCCTGCAAGGGCTGATGTGGCGGGCCTACGATAATCTTGGCTTCCTCGAGTACTCGTTCGTCGAGACGGTCGAAGCGATGCATCCCTTCTACGTGATCCGGGCGACGGGCGGCCTGCTGTTCCTCATCGGTGCGCTGTTGATGGCCTACAATTTGTGGCGCACGGCGCGCGGCGATGAATCGCTCGACGCGGTCGAACAGCCGGCAGTTGCCGCGGCTCCGGAATTCCGGCCTGGCGAATACACGGCGCCGGTGCCGGCGGAGTAGGGGGATCCGATGGATTGGGCAAAGCACGAAGTCTTCGAGAAGAGCTCGATCATCCTTTTGATCGGCATTCTTGTCGTGGTCGCCATTGGCGGCCTGGTCGAGATCGCGCCGCTGTTCTGGCTAAGCTCGACCATCGAGAAAGTGCAGGGCATGCGGCCCTACACGCCGTTGGAGCTCGCCGGGCGCGACATCTATGTGCGTGAAGGCTGCTACCTGTGCCACAGCCAGATGATCCGCTCCCTCAAGGACGAGGTCGAGCGTTACGGTCATTACAGCCTCGCGGCCGAGAGCATGTACGACCATCCCTTCCAATGGGGTTCGAAACGCACCGGCCCCGATCTTGCCCGGCTTGGCGGCAAGTATTCCGACGAATGGCATCGCGCTCATATGATCGACCCGCGGGCCGTGGTGCCGGAATCGGTGATGCCGGGTTATCCGTTCTTGGCCGAGCGGGAGCTCGACTATGACAACATCGCCGAGAACTTGAAGGTGAGCGCCATTGTCGGCGTGCCCTACACCGAAGAGATGATCGAAGCGGCAACGGCCGATGTCGAGCTGCAGGCGGGCGCCGATACCGAGGGGCTCGAATCGTTTCTGGCGCGTTATCCCAAAGCCCAAGTGCGTTCGTTCGACGGAGAGCCGGGCTATGTCTCCGAGCTCGATGCGCTGATCGCTTATTTGCAGATGCTGGGCACGCTTGTCGATTTCGCGACGTTCGACGCCGCCGGGCCCAACCTACGATGAGGAGCACGCGATGACCTACGAACAAGTGGCCTCCATCAGCCAGGTCGCGGCGCTGCTGTTTTTCATCGCGTTGTTTGCCGGCGTCGTGATCTACGCGTTTTGGCCCGGCAACAAAAAGCGCTTCGACGCGGCGGCCAAGCTGCCTCTCGAGGACGATCCCGAGCCGAAGACTCCCGAGCCGAAGACCAAGAAAGACGACTGAGCCATGGCCAAGAAAGACCCGACAGACGATGTCGCGACGACCGGTCATGAATGGGACGGCATCCAGGAGCTGAACAAGCCGCTGCCCAAATGGTGGCTCTACACCTTCTATGCCTGCATCATCTGGGCCGTCGGCTATTGGATCGTCTATCCCACGTGGCCGCTCGTCTCTGGCTATACGAAGGGCTATTTCGGCTATAGCCAGCGTGAGGTGGTCGCGAAGGATCTGGCGCAAGCCAAGGCGTCTAAGGCCGATTTCCGGGATCGGATCGCGCAGAGCGATCTCGCTGCGATCCAGGCCGATCCGGAGCTTTTCAATTTCGCGCTGGCCGGCGGCGCGGCGGCGTTCGGCGACAATTGCGCGCCCTGCCATGGCCGCGGTGCGCAAGGTGCGTTCGGCTATCCGAATTTGCGCGACGACGTATGGCTGTGGGGCGGCTCGCTGGATGCCATTCATCAAACCATCCAGCACGGCATTCGCGCCGACGAATCTGGGACGCGCAATAGCCAGATGCCGGCCTTCGGCAAACTCGGCATGCTGAAGCCGGATCAGGTCAGCGACACGGCCGAGTATGTTCTTTCGCTTTCCGGAAATGGGGGGGATCAAGCGGCCGCGGATCGCGGCGCGATCATCTTCGCCACCAATTGCGCCGCCTGTCACGGCCCGGACGGCAAAGGGAACCAGGCGCTCGGTGCGCCGAACCTCTCCGACGAGCTTTGGCTCTATGGTGGAGACAAGGCGACCGTCGTTGAAACGATTACCAATAGCCGCGGCGGCATGATGCCGGCTTGGAGCGAGCGCCTCGACCCTGCGACGGTCAAGGAGCTTGCCATCTATGTCCACTCGCTCGGCGGTGGCGAGTAGCCCTTAGGCTCTAGACGTGACCATGATCGAAGTCCACGCACCAACCAGCGCTTCCGTTGGACGCCCGAATGGGGATTCGCGTCTCGTCGAGGCCGCGCCCGGCGTGGCGCGCAGCGATGTGCCCACGGTCAGCAGCGAGCGGGAGTCTCTCTACGCCGGCCGGGTGAAGGTCTATTCCAAGGAGGCGCACGGGACGTTCCGGACGGTCAAGTGGATCGTCATGGCGGTCACGCTCGGCATCTATTACATCCTGCCGTGGCTGCGCTGGGACCGCGGGCCCTATCTCCCCGACCAGGCCGTGCTGATCGATTTGCCGGCGCGGCGCTTCTACTTCTTCTTCCTCGAGATCTGGCCCCAGGAGTTTTACTTCATCACCGGCCTGTTGGTGCTGGCAGCGCTCGCGCTGTTCCTGGTGACGTCGATCGCAGGCCGCGTGTGGTGCGGCTACACCTGCCCCCAGACGGTGTGGACCGATTTGATGATCGCCGTCGCGCGCTTCTGGCAGGGCGACCGTAATGCGCGGCTGCGGCTCGACAAGCACCCTTGGGCGCTCGAGACCTTGTCGAAGAAGACCGCCACGCATCTGAGTTGGCTGGCCATTGCCGTGGCCACGGGTGGCGCCTGGGTTTTCTACTTCGCCGATGCGCCGACCTTGGCCAAAGATCTGGTGAGCTTCGATGCGCCGGTGACGGCTTATCTGTTCATCGGCATGTTCACGGCGACGACGTATGTGCTCGGCGGCATCGCCCGCGAGCAGGTCTGCATCTATATGTGCCCGTGGCCGCGCATCCAGGGCGCCATGTTCGACCGGGATTCGCTTTTGATCTCCTACCGGGCGTGGCGCGGCGAGCCGCACGGTCCTCATCGAAAGGGAGAATCCTGGGAAGACCGCGGCGATTGCGTCGATTGCCGGCAATGCGTGGCCGTGTGCCCCACGGGCATCGACATCCGCAATGGGCCGCAGCTCGAATGCATCCAGTGCGCGCTGTGCATCGATGCTTGCGACGAGATCATGGACAAGGTCGGCCGGCCGGCCGGTCTCATCGCCTATGACACGGTGCGGAACCTCGAGGCCGGCGATGTGGGCGCCGAGCCCATCAATCTCTTTCGTCCCCGGGTGATCCTCTATGCCGCCGCCATGGCGGTGGTCGGTCTCATCATGCTGGTCGCGCTGGTGATGCGGCCCGTGCTCGACGTGAATGTGCTGCATGACCGCAACCCGCTCTATGTCCGGCTGTCGGACGGCGGCGTGCGCAACGGCTACACGGTCAAGCTGCTCAACAAGCTCTATCTGCCGCGAGCCTTCACCATTGGCGTGGAGGGCCTGCCGGACGCGAAGATCGATCTGATCGGCCATGAGGGCGGGGCGGTCGTGCCGGTCCCGCCGGACAACATGCAGCAGGTCCGGCTCTATGTGACCTTGGACAAGCCGGGCGTGACCGCGCTGCCCGGTGCGTCGACGCCGTTCAACTTCGTGATCACCGATATCGCCAACAGCGCGCGGACCGAGCACGCGGCGACATTCCAAGGGCCTCCCCAAGGGCCTTCACGCCAAGGGCCTTCGCGATGAAAAGCACAGGCTGGTTCGCCAACGGCATCGAAGGGCGCCACGTTCTTATGGGGCTCATGGTGTTTTTCGGGGTGATGCTCGCCGCCAACTCCGCGCTGGTCTACTACGCGCTCGATACGTTCAGCGGCGGCGACAGACCCGATCCTTACCGCAGCGGTCTCAATTACAATGAGACGATCGCGGCGGCGGAACGTCAGGCGGCGTTGGGCTGGCAGGCCGAGACGGCCTACGATGAAGCCGCGCACAGGCTGACCCTGCGCTTTGTCGACAAGGCTGAGACGCCGGTGACGGGTCTGAGGCTTGCCGCCACGCTGGCCCGCCCGGCGACGAACCGTGAAGACCGCACGCTCCACGTCACGGAGATCGCGAACGGCGTCTATGTCACGGATGTGGCGCTCGCCCCGGGGAACTGGGTTTTGACTGTCGAATCCCTTGAGCATGACGGCGGCGATGCGACCTACCGCTTGAAGCGGCGGCTGATCGTCCCCGACCGGCCATGACGGCCCATCCGACCGAGCTTGCCAAGCAGGCGCATGTTGCGACGCCCGCCACGCTTATGCTGGCCGTGGACGAGATGCATTGCGGCGCCTGCCTGCGCTCGGTGGAGCGGGCCGCGTTGCGTATTCCCGGCGTCGACAGTGCCCGGGCCTCTCTTGCCGCCAAGCGGCTGGCCGTCACCTACGATCCCACAATTGCGGGCGAGGTGGATGTCATTGCCGCGCTCGACCGCATCGGCTTCGCGGCTGCGCCCATCGAGACGGCGAAACAGGATCGCGGCGATGCGCGGCAGAAATATCTGCTGCGGTGCGTAGCCGTGGCGGGCTTCGCCGCCATGAACATCATGCTGCTGTCCATCGCCGTGTGGTCCGGGGAGGGGGGCGACATGGACCCTGCGCTCGCCGGTCTATTCCGCTGGCTGTCGGCGCTGATCGCGTTGCCCACCGTGGTCTATGCGGGCCAGCCTTTCTTTATCTCGGCGTTCGCGGCCCTCAAGGGCAGGCGCCTCAACATGGACGTGCCGATCTCGCTGGCCATCGTCCTGGCGACGGGCATGAGCCTGTATCAGACCATGCTCAACAATGAGCAGGTCTATTTCGATGCGGCCGTCACGCTGCTGTTCTTTCTGTTGGTCGGGCGTTATCTCGACGAGTCCTTGCGGGTGCGTGCCCGGGGCGAGGCGCAGAATCTCCTAAGCCTGCAGAGCGGCATCGCGACCGTGGTCGATCAGGACGGCACGCAGCGTAGGGTCGCCGCACACGCGCTGCGCCCCGGTGATCGTCTGCTGGTGGCGGCGGGCGAGCGCATTGCCGCCGATGGCGTGGTGCATGGCGGCAAGGGACAGATCGACCAGAGCCTCATCACCGGCGAGACGGCGCCCGCAACCGTAAAGACCGGAGATCAAGTTTATGCGGGAACGCTCAATCTCGCCCGCGCACTCGACGTCGAGGTGACGGCGGCCGACAGCGCGACGCTTCTCGCCGAGATCGGCCGCCTGATGATGGCAGCCGAGCAGGGCAAAGCGCGCTACCGGCGGCTCGCCGACCGCGCGGCGCAGATCTATGCGCCGGCGGTGCACGGCTTGGGCGCCGCGACGTTTATCGGCTGGCTGGCATTTGGCGCCTCCTGGCAAACGGCGCTGACCTACGCCATCTCCGTCCTGATCATCACCTGCCCGTGCGCGTTGGCGCTCGCGGTGCCCGCGGTGCAGATCGCCGCCGCCAGCCGTCTGTTCAAGCGGGGCATCGTGGTCAAGGCAGCGGACGGGCTTGAGCGCATCGCCGAGATCGACATGGTGGTGTTCGACAAGACCGGCACGCTCACCCTCGGAAAGCCGCAACTTATTGAGGAAGAAGAGCTTTCCGACACAACATTGGCCGCCGCGGCGTCTCTTGCCGCGGCCAGCCGTCACCCGTATGCGAAGGCAGTCGTGGCCGTGGCGGAACGGCGCTTGGGCGGTGTGGTCCCCGCCGCGCAGGTCGTGGAGACGCCCGGCGAAGGCCTGGCGCGGTCATTGCCCGGCGATATGGATGAGCGGCTGGGCTCCGCGGCGTGGTGCGGGGCAGAGCACGATGGCGGCGAGGGGGCCGAGGTTTGGTACCGCCGGGGTGAGGAGGCGCCAGTGTGTTTTCGCTTCGCCGATGCCATGCGGCCCGACGCGGCCGAGACGGTGCGTGCGCTGAAACAGCGTGGCTACGCGGTCGCGTTAGTCTCCGGCGACCGGGCCGGTGTCGTCGCGCGCGCGGCGGCCGAGGCCGGCATCGAGACCTGGCGTTCGGACATGAAGCCGGCCGGCAAGATCGCCTGGCTGGAAGACCGTCAGAAAGAAGGCCGCAAAGTGCTCATGGTGGGCGACGGGCTCAACGACGCGCCGGCGCTGGCCACGGCGCATGCGTCGATCTCGCCGGCGAGCGCCGCGGACCTCAGTCAGCGGGCGGCCGACTTCGTCTTCCAAGGCGTCAAGCTTGCGCCCATCGTCGAGGCGATCGGCGTGGGACGCCGGGCGCACCGCATGGCCTTCCAAAATTTCGGCGTGGCGGCGCTCTATAATGCGATTTGCGTGCCGCTCGCCATGCTCGGCTTCGTGACACCTTTGATCGCCGCTATCGTCATGTCGACGTCGTCGATCCTGGTGACGCTGAACGCGTCGCGGCTTGCGGCGGGAGGCCGGTCATGACGGCGCTGGCCTGGTTGATCCCTGTGGCGTTGTTCCTCGGCGCGCTCGGTCTCGTTGCCTTCCTATGGGCGCTGCGGTCGGGCCAGTTCGAGGACATGGAGGGCGCCGCCTACCGCGCGCTCGAAGACGAACCCCCCGATGATGATGACATCGGATGACAACCGCGCCGCACCAATTATTGAGATTGAGCGTTCAAAAGTGCTTCGAACAGAGGCGAGAGAGTCTCGGCAAAGGAGGCAGTCAAATGATGCTTGTCTCTCATCACGACACGACCTTCCAGAACGGCCTTACAAGTTCCTGATGCACAGATGTTGTTGTTCGCGTCGACTACTTTGATCCTAGGGTTCCCCTCATACGTTCCCATTGGATAGGCCGTTTCACGCCTGGCCCAGGAGCAAGAAGCCTCGTTCCCTGGATTTTCAAGAAGGCAGCTCACGGGCTCCTGGGGTGCATTCACAATATCTCGAACCAACACAATCCTAGCGCGCGTGCCCTCGATCAGCTGAGTCACCATTGATTCCTCTCCCTCCAGCAAAGCTTTGCGTCGATCGTCCGCCGCTAAACGTTTTGCATTGATGTCGATAGGAGAGCCCGGAGCCATATTGGCCAGCACAATGAGCTCGGGATCTAGAGTCACCAGTTCTGAAAGCACATTGGCTCGCCAGTGATCGCATTCCGTGTATGGGCGCTTCAGGAACCCGCTCCAAACAGAGACGTTAATGGATGGACACGAGGCTTTGGTGCGGACAAGGAGTTGCCACCCGGCTTTCTTAGCCGCCAACTTGATCGCCGGGATTAGGGCGGCCGCGTGAGAGTCACCGAAGATTACGACGCGCCGGGAACTCGACGGGTCATCCCCGAAGACGCAAGGTTCCTGCCTCGTTTCCTCATGCGACAGCAGACAATCTTTAGACATGTCATCGCGTACGGCTTCAGCGTTCAGCCACACACCCGTGCTTAGAAGGATCCTGGGTTGGGCGAAGGTGGCCTGTGCCAATAGAGCGAAACCGGCAGCCCCAAGAGACAATGCCAAGCCGGCTAGTACCGAGCGACCCGGGGACCGAGTCAGATATGGCCAGCGGCGGGCCGGTTGTTCCACCAAATAGTAGGTGAGGCAGGCAAGAAGCAGCGACAGCAGGACGAGAAGCCCAAGAACAAATGCATTCGCGGGTCCAGCTATTGCGCTCCCCAAAAGCAGGACCGGCCAGTGCCAAAGGTACCAGGAATAGGACCACTTGCCCAAAAGGACGAGAGACGGAGATTTAAGCCCCGCGTCAACGACGCCGCCGATTGCTTCTACGCGCCCGGCGACGAGAATTGCCGCCGTGCCAAACGTGGGCATGATCGCGGCCATGCCCGGATAGGGCGTCTCCTTGGTGAATAGTAGGGCAGCAGCGACGATGGCAGTGAAGCCCACAAGAGCCATCGTCCGGCGCGCCAAGTTGCTCAATGCTAACGCTGGCAAAAGGCTGATGACCCCGCCAAGTCCGAGTTGCCATGCTCGAGAGAAGGTTCCGAAGAAGGCATAAGGCCCGCTCTGGCCGGTTTGGTAGAGGGAGAGGGCGAACGACATGACGCTGAGGATAGTGGCAGCCCACAGAACACCGCGAGCGGGAGCGGTGCCACGGGCAAAGCGGACGACAAGAATTGCGACCCCGAGCACGATCAGGGGCCAGACCGCGTAGAACTGCTCCTCGATGGCAAGGGACCAGTATTGGAGGTAGAGGCTGGGCGCGGCGTCAGCGGCAAAATAGTCGACCGCCTTTTGAGCCAGACGCCAGTTGATGACATACAGCGCGGCAGCAGGCAGGTCGTGGGCTGCGCGACTTAACTGTAGTGGCGGCAGAACGAAGGCAGCGCCGACCAAGGAGAAGCAGAGGACCAGCACGCCCGCAGGCAAGATGCGGCGCATCCGGCGTCCCCAGAAGTCCAAGAGCTGAATAGTGCCACGCTCTTGCAGCTCCATCAGCAGCAGGCTGGTAATGAGATACCCGGAGATGACGTAGAAAACGTCCACTCCGATGAAGCCGCCAGGCGTACCCCAGAAGCCGGCGTGGAACAGAACCACAAGAAAAACGGCTACTGCTCGCAAGCCGTCTATTTCGGCTCGGTATCGCAGGCGAAGAGGCGACTCACTTTTTGTTAGCTGGTCGATTGTGCCGTACCGCCCCGAAGTTCCCCCGACTTGGGCCGTCCTTGAGGGAGCTTATTAGACCCAAGGGCGTGGCGTCTAGGCTATGACTTGACGCTGGCGACAGGAGTCATCCTCCCAAACCAAAGTGCCTGCCGACTTTACTTGTGGCCGGGCGGGTGCGCTCAGACCGAGGCGGTGCGGCGCTGGTCGTCGGGCAGGTCGGGGACCCCCGACTTGTCGGCCGTGCCGGCAGGCTCGAGCGCCGCGGCGACGGCGTCGTCGACGGTGGACATCCACACGAACTTGACGTTTTCGCGCGCGGACTCCGGCACGTCCTCGTAGTCCTTCTTGTTGCGGGCGGGCAGCATCACCGTGGTGATGCCGGCGCGGACCGCGGCCAGCACCTTGTTCTTCACGCCGCCGATGGGCAGCACGAGGCCGCGTAGCGAGATCTCGCCGGTCATGGCGACGTCGTTGCGCACGGTGCGCCCGGTGAGCAGCGACACCAGCGCGATGAACATGGCCACGCCCGCCGACGGGCCGTCCTTGGGAATGGCGCCGGCCGGCACGTGCAGATGGATATCCGACTTCTCGAACAGGGTCTGATCGATGCCGAGCATCTCGGCGCGCGCCTTCACCAGGCTGAGCGCGGCCTGGGCGCTCTCCTTCATCACGTCGCCGAGCTGGCCGGTGAGGATCAGGCCGCCCTTGCCGGGCACGCGTGCGCATTCGATGAACAGGATATCGCCGCCGCTCGGCGTCCAGGCAAGCCCCGTGGCCACGCCCGGCACGGATGTCCGCATGGCGACCTCGTTCTCGAATTTGCGCGCGCCGAGGATGTCATGGAGATCCTTGGCGTCGATGCGCATGGTTGTGTCCTTGTCCTCGGCGATGCGCATGGCCACGTGATGGCAGATGGCGCCAATCTCGCGCTCGAGATTGCGCACGCCGGCCTCGCGCGTGTAGCCGTCGATGACGGCGCGGATCGCGTCCTCGGTAATGTCGCACTGCTCAAGGCTCAGCCCTGCGTCCTCGAGTTGACGCTTCACCAGATAGCGCTTGGCGATCTGGACTTTCTCTTCCTCGGTGTAGCCGGGGATCTCGATGACCTCCATGCGGTCGCGCAAGGGGCCGGGGATCGGGTCGAGCACATTCGCGGTGCCAATGAACATCACCTTCGACAGGTCGAAGGGAACCGCCAGATAGTTGTCGCGGAAGGTGCCGTTCTGCGCGGGGTCGAGCACTTCGAGGAGTGCCGCGCTCGGGTCGCCATGAAAACTGGCGCTGAGTTTGTCCATCTCGTCGAGCATGAACACAGGGTTCCGCGTCTCGGCCTTGCGCAAGGCTTGCACGATATTGCCCGGCAGCGCGCCGATATAGGTGCGCCGATGCCCGCGAATCTCGGCCTCGTCATGCACGCCGCCGAGACTGATGCGGCCGAACTTCCGCCCCATGGCGCGCGCGATGGACTGGCCGAGCGAAGTCTTGCCCACGCCGGGCGGGCCGACGAAGCACAGGATCGGGCTCCTGCCGTCCGGGTTCAGCTTGCGCACGGCGAGATATTCGAGGATGCGCTGCTTGACCTTGGGCAGGCCGTAATGGTCCTCATCGAGAATGCGGCGCGCCTCGGCGATGTCGATCTGCTCGTCGGAAAGCTTCGCCCACGGCAGCTCGATCAGCCAGTCGAGATAGGAGCGGATCATGCCGTGCTCGGCGGAGGCCTCGGGCATGCGCTCCAGCCGCTTCAGTTCCTTGTTCGCCTGCTTCTCGGCCTCTTCCGACATGCCGGCTTTGTCGATCGCCTCGCGCAAATCGGCGATCTCGGCGGCGCCGTCCTCGCCTTCGCCGAGCTCTTTCTGAATCTGGCGCAGCTGCTCGCGCAGGATGTGCTCGCGCTGGCGGCCCGACAACGTCTCCTGGGTCTGCTCGCCGATCTGCTTCGACAGACGCAACACCTCGATCTGCTGGGCCAACTCGCGCAAAAGCTTGTCGATGCGCTCCGAGACGTCGAAGGTCTCGAGCAGGGCCTGCTTCTCGGGCGGAGAGATGTCGACCACATTGGCGATGAAATCCGCCAGCGCCGAGGGGGATTGCAGCTGCTCGATGGCGCCGGCGATCTCGCTTGGCACGTTGGGCAGCAGGTTGACGGCCTCGCGCGCCCGTTCGCGCAGCTGATGCACGCGCGCGGCAAGCTCGGTGGAATAGACTTCCGCCTCGCCGATTTCCTCGATGCGCGCGGTCAGGTAGGGATGGCCGTGCAGGAACTCGATCACCTTGAAGCGCCGCGTGCCGCGCACCACCACGTGATGGCTGCCGTCGGGCGCCGTCACATAGCGCATGATCTCGGCGATGGTGCCGACGCTATTGAGCTGGCCGGGCCCCGGCGCATCGGCGTCCGGATCGCTCTGCAACAGAATGCCGATCGGCTTGTCGTTCTGCGCGCCGGTCTGGGCGGCGGCGATGGATTGCGGCCGGCCGAGCGTGAGCGGCGCCACGATGCCCGGGAAGAGCACGGCGTTGCGGGTCGGCAGCAGGATCAGCGCCCCGTCCGGCAGCTCCTTATGTGACACAGGCGCGGCAGCGGGCGCGCTCACCGGCTCGTCGGCCGGCGCGGCCTGCTCGGTTTTCAGACTTTGTTCTCTGTCGTTCATGGTCTGGACTTCGGTCTTAAGGTTAGCCGGTCTTTGTAAAGGTCAATACGAGGCAACCATTGGTCAGTTCGCGGGACGCCAGCTCAAGCCGGCTGGACAGCGCGATGCGCCGCTCGAAGCGGCCATATGGAATCTCGAGCCGCACGATCTGCGCGCGCCCGCCCATGGTGGGCAGCGGCCGCGCGCCGGAAATAATCAAGGTGCCGACCTCGATCTCGGCGCGGACGGCTTCCGGCGGGACGCCGGGAAGCGCGGTGATGATCACCACCTCGCGCTCGGTCTCGAAGACGTCGACCGGCGGCTCCCAGCGGGCGGCGCGGGCCCCTTGAGAGGGCTCGAAGAATTGGCGGTGGAGCCGCTCGGCCTGCTTGAGCATGGCGCAGGCCTCCGCGAACATCTGGTTTTTCGGATCACGCATCGCGCCTCACTATTGGTCGTCTGTCCGCTTTGCCTGATCGATCTTAACGTCTCGCAAAGGCCCCGTGGCGTGGGGCACATCAAACCACTTGGCGCGCAGTGCCGCAGGAAGGCCCCTATATCTGGGTTTTCGGGGCGTATCCTGCAAGGGGAGCATCCGGCAAGGGGAGCATCCTGCAAGGGGAGCATCCTGCAAGGGGAGCATCCTGCAAGGGGAGCATCCGGCAAGGGCGGGCGCACCGGCGCGAAGGACTGGAGGCCTTACTTGGGCCCCCCTTAGGGCTTGCCCGGGACGTGGGTGAGCGGATAGTTGGGGGTCTGCACCGGGTGGCGCGCCCCCGGGGTGACGACATGGTGAGGTTGCGGGACCACGACTTTCTGCGGGACACGGTGCAGGATGATCGGGTTCGCGCCATTGTAATAGAGCTCCTTGACGAAGGGCTCGTCCGGGTAACGGCCCGTCGGCTGGATGCCGTAATAGAACGGCCAGGCGGTGCCCTTGATCTTGTACAGCTTGGTGGCGAAGCTCTGGCCGGAGACGGCGGCGAGAATAAGATTGGTGTCGGCCGCCGTGGTCTGCCGCATGATGGGCGCGCCAGGCCGGCCGATGGCGAACAGATTGCCGTTCTGCCGCAGCGTATAGCGGTGGCCGCCGCGCCTCAGCGCCAGGTAATCACCGAACACGAAGGCAAACACGGCTTGATTGGCGTTGCGCACGATGCCTTGGAAAATCCCGCCGCGCACGGTCAACTCGCCGGCGGGCGTCTTCACCTTCACGCCCGGCTCCGCCTTGGACAGCTTGCCGCCGACAAAACGCAGCGCGCCCTTGGAGAAGGTCGCGGCGAGTTCGCCGGTGCCGGTGCGCGGGTTGTAGACGAATTTGTCGATGGTGAGATTGGAATCGGGACCGACGGTGAAGGTGGAGCCGTCGACCAGCAGGACCTGCACCACGCCGCTGCCCGAGGTGGTGATGCGCTCGTTGTAGAAAACGGATTTGCCGATCTTGAGGGTCTTGGTGGAGCCGCCTTGCGGCTTGCTCGTGGCTTGCGGGGTGACGGCGGCGGCGACACCGACGCGCTCCCCGGCTTCACTCGTCTCAGGCGCCAGAAGGGCAAGCGCTGTGGCCAAAGCGGCAGAGGCGGCCGGCACGATCATCGATAGCTGCATGAGGTCCCCGTATGATGAACACGATCCTATATGGGGTCGCGCCAGGGGGCCTGCAACCCCCATGGGAACGTCATAAGCCGTTGATTTCTTGCCTATTTATCAGGGACGATGAATGTGGTGCGGTCGAGGCCCGTATTGCCGTTTCGGGCGTTGTGGGCATAGACGGTGACGTCATAAAGCCCCGCGCCTGAGACCGGCAAGGCGCCTTTAAACTGGCTCGTCTCGCCGGCAAAGGCGAGGTCCACGGGCGGCAATGGCTCGCCGTTGTGCTTGACGAGGGCCTTCACTTCGAGCGTGTCGGCGTCCCACAACCCGCCCGGCGTGATGGGGCAGCCGCACATCAGCGCCACGCTGGCGCGGAGCTCCACCGACGCCGTGTCCGGCGGCAGTTTCACATGCGCCGGCGGCGCCAGAACATCGACCACATAGCCGGGCAATTCCAGCACCCAGCCATCGCCGCCGGAGATGTGGCGTCCGGGCACGACCCATTGGGTCGCAGTGACACGGTGGGCTGCTTGCGGCTGGGCCAGCGGCCCATAGGCTTCGACTTCGACGAGGCGGGGTTCGTCGATGTCGATGGTGGCCACGAATTTGGCGGCGCCCTCACTCGAGCGTATGGCGCGGGCGTCCGCCTGCGGGCCCATGATGCGCTTGGTGTCGCCGGTCGAGCCTTCGGTGACGCCTTGCGCCAGGATCTCGCCGGTGCCGGCATCGCGCACAATCACGCGCGCGCCGCCCATCGAGGAGCCGACGAATTTCGAGTCCTTGCCGAGCACGCGCACGGTGATGTCGGTCGGCTCGGCTGCAGCGAGGGTGGGGGCGAAGGTCGCGGCGAAGGCGACGATGCCGGCGGCGAGGATGCCGTGGCGGGCGGCGCGGAAAGCGGCGTAGAGGGCTGCGTATCGCATGGGGGATCTCCCGCGTATGGGTGGCGGTGGACGCGGCCTTATAGGTAAGGCCGCGCGGTCTCGCCTGCCAGTGTGCGGGAGTGTGGGGCGTTACGCCTTGAGGGGCGTCAAGGGAGAGAGTGTGGGCGCTATCGCGTCACGCCGAAAATACCGTTCGCGCGATAGGTGCCGCCAGCGGCATTCCAACTGCCAATGGCGCCGGTGGCTGGGCCCTTCGGCCCGTTCACGAACGCACCGGTCGTGTTGCCAGACGTTGCACCGGACGTGATGTTGCCTCCAAAGCGATTGATATAGGCATTTTGGACTTGAAGCTGCTTCAAGTTATTGTAACTGAAGTTCTTATTGCCGTCGAAGTTGTTGATGTTCAGACTTCCGTTCCGGTTGACGAAGTTCCACGTCATGTTGGCCTGACCGGTGGCAATCTTGGTGCTCCATACACCATTCTGCTGCTGCTGCGCGGCGGTGCCGATGGCGCTGCCACTAAACGTCGCCTCGTTAAGCGCGATACTGTTGAGGTCGGCGATGTCGGTCAGATCGCCGGCGACCCACCAGCCTCCCATCTTTTCGAGATTGTCGCCGAACGTAGCGTCGGACGACCAAAAGCCGAACTTCATGAAGTCGCAATCGGTGCAAAGCGTCGTTGGCGCGCCATCGGGGCCCGTGGCGATGCTTGCGAAATTCCCGACGTGCGTTGCGTCCTCGAAGTCTTGGGTTTGATTTGAGAGGGGCAGCGAAATCTGGAACGGGTCACTTGTCTTCGTTTCCTGGTATGGCACCCAGATCCATCCCAAAAAGGGCACCCGAACCCTTTTAAAGGCGAGTGATTTATACTCGAATTCACCCACATTGATTTCGCCCGAAGTTGAGACCTGTCGGACGACGTGGGTCGAGCCGTCCTTTTCGATCGCGAGGAATATATTGTCGTCCACATAATCGGAGTTCGCTGTACTACCTCCGAATCCAAAGTTGTAATTTGTCAAAGTTGTCGTCTGGCGATTGAGCGTGACCTCTGGGCCCACGCCGTTGGGTATAAGACCGAGGTCGCGGAGCCAAGCAACAGGGTCAAACTCAGGACCATCAGTGATCCTGACATGGTCCGTGTTGATGTTCGCGGTGACAGTGTTTCCGTCCGGATCCAATTCCACCGTCACTATCCCATTCTGCAGGAACTCGGGTGTACCCGTCCCGTTCGGGCCTGTCTGAAGGAAGCCTGAGGAGAAGCCGGTGAACTCGAAGCCGTTCTTGATGACGGGCTCGGGCTCGGTACCGCCTTGGGATGGGGGCGTTGTCGTGGTGTTGTCTCGCAGATTGTTCAGGCGGGCCAATTGTTCCTGGATCGACGTTTGGATCATGACGAAGTTGGCGTCGCTAACTTGCTGGTCCGCGGCGTTCTCGATGTTCGCCTGCTGAACGCCGTCCGGATTCGCCGGGCCGCTGGGTCCCGTCGTTCCCGAACCGAAATTGGTGCCCGAATTCGTGAGCGCTTGCATGAAGGCATTGGTGTCTTCAGGCGTGGTCGGCCGGACATTGGCGCTGCCGCGAGACAAGTCCAGCGAGTAGCCGGTCTCGTAGACCGTCTGTGTCTGCCCGTTGTTTCCGCGGAAGGTCAGTGAGTCTCCAAACAGGAACGAATAGACGCCGCGCGACGTGCTGCCCTGGAACATGCCGCCGCGAATGGCCAGCGCGCCCGAAGGGGTCTTCACCGTGACGCCGCCGTCGTTCTTGGAAAGCTTGCCGCCGATGAAGCGCATCGTGCCCTTGGAGAAGGTGGCGACGATCTGGCCCGTCTTCTTGCGCGGGTCGTAAACGAACTTGTCGATAGTGAGATTGGAGTTGGGGCCGACGGTGAAGGTGGAGCCGTCGACCAGCAGCACCTGCACGAGGCCGCTATTGGTCGTGTTGATGTGCTCGTTGTAGAAGATCGACTTGCCGATCTTGAGCTGCTCGTTCGGCGTGCCGGAGAGGCTCGAATAGGCGTCCGGGTTGACGGCCGCGGCGACGCCGACCTTGTCGGCCATAGCCGGGCCAATCACCGGGCCGAAGGCGACGGCAAGGCCAAGGAAAGCGCCGAGCAGGAGCGCGGTGCCGCGCGTCCCGGTCATGCCTCTAGACGATTGTGCGTTCATCATCCCTCAGAACCTCTTCTGTACCCCGAGAAGAGTCGTCAAATCGTCGAACGTTCTTATATCATAGTTAGAGTGCTGATCGCGATATTCAACCTGTGGCACCAGGGCCCAGGTTTCGGCCACCGGCACCACCACCGCGGTCCGCGCCCACCAGGTTTCGTCCTCTTCCTTCTCGAAGAAATTGATGGTGGGGTCCGGGGCGTCGTAATCCCTGAGAATCACGCCGCCGCCCACCTGCCAGGTCCACGGATATTTGCACTTGCAGATCGGGTTGTCGAAGGTCCAGGCGAAGCCGCCGGAGAGCGCAATTTCCCAATCGGCATAGAACTCTACGTCCGCGTCTTCCCGCTGCACATAACCTTGAGTCGTGATCACGAATTCCGGCGTCGTGTAATAGGAATAGGTGGCCCCGAGGCGCGTTTGCAAACCATCGCGCCAGCTATTGGTGGGAAGGTCGGAGGTGTCGTTGAACGAGCGGTAGCGGGTCTCGAGCCTGGCATCGAGTACGCTGCGCTCGGCCGAAAAACTCAGGAGCCGGATACCCGTGCCCG